>JABAOD010003002.1_pt3 | contig 87212 bp, 79 predicted proteins | sample 7062151 | NCBI WGS metagenome assembly JABAOD01 (sample SAMN14538626, study PRJNA623070) | marine sediment metagenome | biome: marine biome [ENVO:00000428]; feature: marine pelagic biome [ENVO:01000023]; material: deep marine sediment [ENVO:00002113] | place: India: Gulf of Khambhat ... | reverse complement strand
GACGTAGGCGATGGCAACGACGGACAGGGTGCCCAATGCACCAGCGCCGATCCATTGTAGCCGCTTCTTCGTCATCGTTGTCGGATCACCGCGTTAAGGCGATTTCACGCACCGCGGCGCAAGCCATGCGGAGAACGCTCTGCTGCACTGCAGTAATCCCGCTACACCTGCGGCCCGTCTCGGCATATAAGAAATCATTGAATGAATAGACCACGAATTCATTAATGCATTCTTGTTGCAGGAGGTCAGCGCGATGACCGACATGAAACGCCGGAACACCGGATACGAAATCGACCCAATCGGCCCGATCGGCGCGGTCGCCACGGTTCCCGCCGAATTCATCTCGTCAGCGATTTTTGAAGTCGTCCAGGGCGTCTATCATCTCAGCGAACGCATCGGACGCGCCGCCCGCAACCTGCGCCGCCGCTGACATCTTTGCCCCGCCACCTCGAAGCGTCGGCCCGCGTTCAGCTTTCCGGGCCGGCCTCCCAGTATCTTACGTTGAGGTCTATCATCAGCGCGTCATGTCCGATCTCGAGGCAATCCCGCAGGCTGTAGTACCGGCCCGCCTCGACTTTTGCCAGGCAGCGCCGGTAGATCGACGCGGCACGTGCCAGACTGGCCGGAGGAAAGGATCCTGCCGACGGCGCTACGACGCGCTCCCACAACGTTTGCCGAGTTCTGTCGTCGGCGCGATCCGGCGGCAGCGCCCCGATCAGCCTGTTGGTCAGCCGGACGGCTCCGGTTTCCGCGGGAGATTCCGCTAGTATTCGGTCGCCGTGTGCGCGTTGCGGTCCCAGCGCCAGGGCGATGTCGGCGGTTGTCTGCGGGTCCGGGTCCGCAGCCTCCGGGACCGGCACCAGCGCCGTTCCGGTGCCGACTTCCAGAGCGAGGGATACAGCGCCCCAGGCCGCCAAAAGGTCCTCGCTGACGCCGATCCGGACGGCGGTGTAGCCGCGCCGGGTTTTGATCGTCAGATGATCCCCTGCAGGCACGCGGCGCACTGATCCGTCGGCGCCGCCGACGACCAGCGTCATGTCGCCGCCCATGGCCGTATACTGGGTTTCGGGAGCCGGGTCGGGCCGCTTGCGCTGTAGGCAGAAGGCGCTGAACTCGGCGGCGCATACTCCATCGCTGCAGGCGAGCGGGATCGCCCCGTCGGTCGCGAGAAGCGCCAGGATCTGCGGCGCTGCGCCTGCCGGACCGACCGACATGACGAGCAAAAGGAGAGAGGCGAGACCGACTGAGACAGGGATCATCCGCATGGAACGCTCCTTTCCTGCTGACAGCGCAAGGCCAGCATTTCACCGGCCACGCAATTGGTCAATGTCCGGACCGGGCCGCAGAAGCAAATGTGATATGCTGCGGGCGATCTTGCCTGGTTAACTCAGGAGCCCAAGCCCGTGAGTACGCCGCGCGTTGCGCCCTATGGCACCTGGGCGTCGCCGATCACCGCCGACCTCATCACCGGCGGCAGCATCGGCTTTGGCGATATCGTGCTCGACGGCGGCGACATTTACTGGGGCGAATTGCGGCCGGCCGAGAGCGGCCGCACGACGATCGTCAGGCGCGCGCAGGACGGCACGATTTCCGAGGCGATCCCGCGCAAATACAGCGCCCGCAGTCGCGTGCACGAATATGGCGGCGGCGCGTTCGCGGTTCGCAACAGGACTATCTGGTTCTGCAATGATGCCGACCAGCGGATATGGACGGTCGAGCCGGGTGCAGCACCGTGGCCGTTGACGCCGGAAGACAGTGCCCGATACGCGGATTTTGCCATCGACGATAAGCGAGGGCGCCTCATCTGCGTCTGCGAAGACCATGGCGTGGCCGGGGAGCCGGACAATCGCCTCGTCACAGTCCCCTTCGACGGCGGGGTCGTGCCGCTGCATCGCGGCCACGATTTCTATTCCTGCCCGCGCCTGTCTCCCGACGGACGTCACCTCGCCTGGATCTGTTGGGACCATCCCAACATGCCGTGGGATGGCACCGATTTGTGGCTCGCCGATATCGCGCAGGACGGCAAACTTGCCGAACCCCGCCGCATCGCCGGCAGCGCGGAGGAATCGATCTTCCAGCCCAATTGGTCGCCGGACGGCGTGCTCCATTTCGTTTCCGACCGCACCGGTTGGTGGAACCTGTATCGCTGGGATCCGGGCACGGACCAGCCCGTGGCGCTCTGCCCGATGGAGGCAGAATTCGGCCAGGGCTACTGGCAGTTCGGCATGGCGACCTACGGCTTCGCCGACGGCAGCACGATCGTTCTGAACTGGGCGGACCAAGGGGTGTGGCGGATCGGCCGGCTCGCGCCGGACACCGGCAGGCTGGACCCCGTCGACCTGCCATATGCCGACTATTACTGCGTCCAGGCCGCGGACGGCCAGGCCGCCTTCGAGGCGACGGGGGACGCCACGCCAGCGGCTCTGGTTCTGCTGGACGCACGTTCGGGCCGACACCGGGTGCTGCGCCGCTCCGCGACGTTCGACATCGATCCCGGCTGCATCGCCGTAGCGGAACGGGTGACCTTTCCGAGCGGCGGCGGCGCGACTGCGCACGGCTTGCTCTACATGCCGGCGAATAGCGGATTCCAGGCACCCGACGGGGAATTGCCGCCGCTCATCGTCAAGATCCACGGCGGCCCCACCTCGCAGGCGCGGCCCGGCCTCAACCTCAAGATCCAGTACTGGACCAGCCGCGGTTTCGCCGTGCTCGACGTCAACTACCGCGGCTCGACCGGATTTGGCACGGCATACCGCCGCCAGCTCGACGGCGCATGGGGAGTCGCGGATGTCGAGGATTGCATCAGCGGTGCGACCTGGCTCGCGAAACAGGGGAGGGTCGACGGCGACCGTCTGATCATTACCGGTGGAAGCGCCGGCGGCTACACGACGCTCGCAGCGCTCGCCCTGCACGATGTCTTCCGGGCCGGGGCCAGCCATTACGGGGTCGGCGATCTGATGGCGCTCGCCGATGATACGCACAAGTTCGAGAGCCGTTATCTCGAACGGCTGATCGGACCGCTACCGGCGGCGGAGCCGGAATGGCGCCGACGCTCTCCGATCAATCATATCGAAGGTCTGAACTGCCCCGTCGTGTTCTTCCAGGGGCTCGACGACCGGGTGGTGCCGCCGAACCAGGCCGAAGCGATGTTTGCCGCCTTGCGCAAGAAGGGCATTCCGGTCTCCTATGTGCCGTTCGAGGGTGAAGGGCACGGCTTCCGCAAGGCGGAGAACATCAAGCGGGCGCTGGAAGGCGAGCTATATTTCTACGGGCGCGTGTTCGGTTTCACCCCTGCCGGTGAAATTCGGCCGATCGAGATCGAGAATCTGTAACGTCGGCGAAGCCGCCGCTCAGTGACTCGTGGCGTGCAGTATGTCCTCGTCGACGCCGGTATCGTATCCCAGGCCGGCCGGCGAGAGGATGATCGTGTTCGGAAACGCGGCGGCGCTGGCCAGCCCCTTACGGATGAGGGCGAGCCAGACACCCTGATTGGTCAGACCGGTGGCATCGCGCGCGAGGACAACCTTGGATCCGACGTGGAAGTGGTCCCCGTGCGCCGCCGGAATCGCCGTGATCTGCGTGCCGCCGCTCGCCTCGTCGCGCCGCGCAATATCGGGATCACGGGCAAGCTCCTGCAGGATTGCCAATGTCTTGAGTTGCAGCCTGTTGAGATTGAGCGGGTTTTTTCTGGGCGGCATGGCGCTCTCGACTCGACGGATACCGACCGCGACGCGCGGTGCGCTAAGGCGGGCTAGCTACCGTTCTTGCGGGCAAGATCGATGGCCTGCTCCATGGCTTCCTTCGAGATCGCCCCGGCAATGACCTGATCCCCGATCACGAAACCCGGCGTGCCATTGATGCCGAGGGCTCCGGCTAGCTCGATGGTCTCGTCCAGATAGGCCTCGATCGCCGGATCCTCCATGTCCCTCTGCAGTTGTGCGGTGTCAAGGCCGACCTTTTCCGCCGTCTTGAGCACCTGCGCCTCGGAGACCAGTCGGCCGCCGCCCATCAGCGCAGTATGGAACTCCATATACTTGCCCTGTCGATCGGCTGCCATGGCCGCCTTGGCCGCGTAGCGCGACACCGGGCCAAGGATGGGGAACTCCTTCCAGACGACCCGCAGGTTCGGATCCTCCTTGGACAGATCCGGCATATAGGCGAACACCCGTTTGCAATACCCGCAGTTGTAGTCGAAGAACTCAACCAGCGTCACATCGCCGTCAACGTTGCCGGAAACGGGGGTCATCGGGTGACGCTCGATCTGGTCGCGGTGGGCCTGCAGCGTCAAGGCCTTGGCTTCCTCTTCCAGCGCGAGCTGACGGGCCCGCAGGATGTTGGACACCTCGATCAGGATTTCCGGATTCTGACGCAGATAATCGGCAATGAATTCCGGGTTCTCGGCGATGTATTCGCCGACAATTCGCTCGATTTCCGCCTTCTGCGCGTCGCTGAATGCCTGCGCTGCAGCCGGCGCGGTGCTGAGCAGGAACAATAGAACGCCGGTAATTGCCTTGTGGCCGGTGCCGAAAAACCGCCGCATCAGATTCATCTCCTCGTCAATTTATTGCAGGGTGCACAAAATATGGCGCTCGAAGTACTGAAATCTAGCAAATGTTTGCTGCGGGCGCGAGACAGCCCGGCCGTCCGTCAGTGCAATGTCACGGGATTGTTACTCCTCAGCCGCCGTTCTGCGGCTTTTGGGGAGCGTCAGCCATGAGATGCTGGATATCCAGCACGCGTGCCCGCAACGGGGAGGACGCAGGCAACAGTTCGAGGGCCCGGGCAACGTTCCGCGCCATTCCTTCGCGGTCCTTCACCAGCACCGCTTCCTCTGCCAGGGCGTAAGCCGCGCCGCCGAAATCGTTCAGCCGTCCGTAGGCCGTTGCCATGAGCCGCCAGACTCGCGGTGTCCAGGGCTCGTAATTGGCAACAATCTTGAGATGGTTCAGGGCCTCGGCTGCGGTTTCGGGGCCCTGGATTTCGAGCAGCGACTGCGCGAGGCTCAACCGTATGAGCGGCACCTCGCCCTTGGTCTCTTCGACCAATTGGACAGCACGCCGATAAGACGGCAGCGAGTCGGCAATGCGCCCCGCCCGATACAGGATGTCGCCCCTGAGTTCATGGAAGAACATGTCGCCGGGCGATGCCGTGATCAGTTGGTCGACGATTTCCAGCGCATCATCCGTACGGTGCAGTTTGATGAAGGCCTGGATGCGGGCATACCGGGCCTCGATGCCCGTGTCGTCGGCGGAATAGCGCGCCAGTGTGCGCGACGGTGGATCGACGTATCCATTCAGCTTTCCGCGAATCCGGCGATGGAGAAGGGCAAAGTTGGGATCGGTCGGCCGCTCGGAAAAGCGCGATCTGGACATGTGCTCGCGCACCGTGGCAATGCGCTCCTGGCTCAGCGGATGGGTGCGCAGATAGGGATCCTGCCGAACCCCCGACAGCAATTCCTGGTCCTGGAGTTTTTCGAGGACTTCGAGCAAGCCCCGTGCCGACTGACCGGTGTTCTCCAGATAGCTTAATGCGGCGAGGTCGGCGGCGCTTTCGTTCGCGCTGGTATATTTCAGAAACGACCGCTCGGCGATGGATTGACCCATGGTCGCGCCGGCAATCAGGGCGTCGGGTTCGCCGCTAGCTGCCGCGGCCGCTGCCCCCAGCACCAGCGCGATAATCGATTGGGCACTCGCCGTGCGCAGGTTCTCCTGCATCTTTGCGAGATGGCCACCGGCAATATGGCCGGTCTCATGGGCCAGCACGCCGATGATCGCATCCGGTGTTTCCGCGCCGCGCAGCAACCCGGTATTTATGAATATGCGCTGTCCGCCGGCAACGAACGCGTTCATTCGATCGTCGAGAATCAGGTGGACGCGCAGGGATTCCGGGTTGAGTCCCGCGGCTATGAACAGTGGCGCTGCGAAATAGCGAATGGTATTTTCCGTTTCCGCATCACGTACCAGCGATACTTTCTCGGATTGTTGGGCAGGCACAACGGCTGGCGCGGCTACCAGCGCCAGGACAGCAGCCAATATGGAAACCAACGGGCGCATGAAATCCAGAGGCATATCTCCCCACGACATACATAGATTACTCGTGCCGCGAAGGCCGCGCAATCGGCTGCTGATCGCCGCCGCTGCGGCGCTTGTGACGGCGAGTTGCCTTCCCGTGAACCAATCGGGCAACGGCCCGCTGTTCCGGGGGGTGGCGGTGGCCGATGAGCCGCTCGCTGCCTCGGCCGCGGCTGACATCCTGGCGCAGGGCGGATCCGCTGCGGATGCTGCGGTTGCCCTGTATTTTTCGCTGTCTGTGACCTACCCGTCGGCAGCCAGTCTGGGCGGCGGCGGTGTGTGCCTTGTCAACGACCAGGACAGCGGTGCGGTCCATTCCTTGAACTTTCTTGCGCCGCGATCGGCTTTCTCCGGGGCCGCGGTCCGCTTGACAGCGGTGCCGGCGAATGTCCGCGGCATGGCAGCCCTGCACGCGCGTTACGGCGACATGGACTGGCGCACGGTCCTTGCGCCGGCCGAACGGATCGCCCGCTTCGGCAAGCCGCTGACACGGGCCTCGGCCAGCAATATCGGGAGCGGCGCAGGCATTCTCCTTTCGCATTGGGAGACACGTCAGATCTTTGCCCCGGGTGGCGCGCTGCCGGGGGAGGGTGCCTTGCTCCCTCAAACCGACTTGGCGGACACCATCGCGGAATTGCGGCTGGCCGGCGCCGGCGCGATGTATTCGGGCAAATTGGCCGACCGTCTGGTGGCCGCGACGCGACAGGCGGGCGGCAGCCTTGCGCCTGAAGATTTGCGCAATTTCCTGCCCAGCTGGCAACCGGTGCAGGGCATCGCATTCGGCAATGATTTCGCCTACTTCGCGCCACCACCAGCCGGAGCGGGACTGCTCGCCGGGCAAATGTGGGCCATGTTGACGGACCGTTCGCTGTATCGGCGCGCGAAACCGGGCGTGCGGGACCATCTCCTCGTTGAGAGCGCCAAGCGAGCCTGGAACGGGCGGGCGCGTTGGCTCGCAGACGATGGCACCTCGGTCGATGCGGCAAGCCTGGTCACCACTGCCGCGGCCCGGCAAGCACTCAAGGATTACGATCCCAACGTAGCCTCGAGCGATTACAACGGGGCGATGATCCCGCAGCCCCACACGGAAATCCCCGAGAGCACCGGGTTCGTCGTCGTCGACGTTCTCGGCGAGGCGGTCGCCTGCACATTTACGTCGTACCGTCCATTCGGAGCCGGGATGATCGCGACGGGCACGGGGATCTTGTTGGCACCGGCCCCGGGCCCGGAGGATCGGAATCCCGTCTCGCTCGGCCCAATGCTCGTTTTCAATCCACGGGTATCCACATTCAAGTTCGGCGCGGTGGGCGGTTCGGGCCCGGAGGCGGCTGCGGCCATGATTGCGGTGGCCGCCGATTCGCTCATCGTCGAGAGCCGCCTCGTTACGGCTATGGCGCGCCCGCGCGTGCATCTCGGTGACGACGGGACGGTATTCATCGAATCGTCCGCCGGTGACGCCGTTCGGGACGCTCTGACACAGCGCGGCCATCGGCTTTCCACCGTGGCCTCGCTCGGACAGGTGAACGCAGTCCACTGCCCGTTCGGTTACCCGGCGGTTCCGGACAAGGTGATGTGCTGGGCCGAATCCGATCCCCGAGGGCTCGGGTACGTGGGCATCCCGTACTAGGACGGAGCCGTGAAATGCCGTTGAAGACCGCCGCCCGCGGGCGCATCTCGCCCTTTATTGTCATGGAAGTGATGCGTGCCGCCGCGGAACGCGAGAAATCCGGCGCCGACGTCCTGCATATGGAGGTCGGACAGCCGGGCACCGGTGCTCCACGCGGCGTTATCGACGCGGCTCGCGCAGCGCTATGCGATCACAGGCTCGGTTACACGGTCGCGCTGGGACTGCCTGAGCTGAGGCAGGCAATCGCGCGGCATTACCGTGACTATTACGGAGTCATGGTGCCCGCCGAGCGCGTCGTGGTCACCACCGGATCATCGGGGGCGTTCATGCTGTCGTTCCTGTCCGCGTTCGATCCGGAAGACCGGGTGGCGCTCGCCGCGCCGGGATACCCATGCTACCGGAACATCCTGTCGGCGCTGGGCATCGAGCCGGTGTCGCTGATGAGCACCGTGGAAGACCGGTTCCAGCCGACCCCAGCGCTGCTCGACCGCGCGCGCGCCGATGCGCCGATTCACGGACTGATCATCGCCAGTCCTTCGAATCCAGCGGGAACGATGCTCGACACTGCCGCGTTCCGTATCCTGATCGACTACTGCCGCCGACACGATATCCGGCTGATTTCCGACGAGATCTACCATGGCATCACCTATCGTGGCAGGGCCGATACCGCCGCAGCGTTCAGCGACGATGCAATCGTCATCAACAGCTTTTCCAAATACTTCTCGATGACCGGTTGGCGCCTCGGCTGGATGCTGGTGCCGGCCGATCTGATGCGCGCCGTGGAATCCCTGGCGCAGAACTTCTTCATATCCCCGCCGACCCTCTCGCAGATTGCGGCGGTTGCCGCATTCGAATGCCACGACGAACTCAGGGCAAACGTGGCGCGCTACGCTGCGAACCGCGAAATGCTGCTGCGCGAGTTGCCGAAAGCGGGCTTCAGCGAACTCGCGCCATCCGACGGCGCCTTCTACCTTTACGCGGATGTCGGACATCTGACCAACGACAGCGAGGCGTTCTGCCGTCGCATTTTGGATGAGGCAGGCGTCGCGGTGACACCCGGCGTCGATTTCGACGCGGCACGGGGCAACCGCTTCGTACGCTTCTCGTTCGCCGAAAGTACGGAGGACATGGAAAAGGCCGCCACTGCCCTGAAAGCGTGGCGGGACGGATGACGGGTCGCGTCAGGTCTTTTTCAGGAGCACCTGTCCGACATACATTCCGTTTGCGTCGAATGCGGCTTCGGAACCGGCAAGATAGAAGTTCCACATTCGGCGAAACCGTTCATCGTAACAGGCGCCCTTGAGCTGCGGCCACGCCTCGTTGAAGTTCGCCCGCCAGCGCCGCAACGTTTCCGCGTAGTGGAAGCTTTCGTGCGTGAAGGGCTCGTGCGCGAGCCGCAGTCCGGCATCGCGCGCCGCCGCAACTGTATCGTCCAGCGTTGGAATGTACCCGCCGGGGAAAATGTATTTCTGTACCCACGGGCTGGTTTCCTGCCGCCGGATGCGCATGATCGAATGCACAAGCGCCAATCCGTCATCCGCGAGCATGTGCCGCACGGCTCCAAAATAATCCCGGAAATTTTTGCGGCCGACATGTTCGAACATGCCGATACTGACGATACGATCATAGGCTCGCGGATTGTTCTGTGCATGAACCCGATAGTCGGCGAGCCGGTAGTCGAGACGATCCCCGAAGCGATCGCCGGCCCGCTGCTGAGCGAACTCGCGTTGGCGCTCCGCCAGTGTAATACCGGTCACGGAGTCGGCATCGCTCTCTTCGGTGATAAGCCGTGTCAGCTCGCCCCAACCGCAACCGATGTCAAGCACCCGCGCCCCGGGGCCAATCGCGAGCCTGCGAATGGTCGTGCGCAGTTTGTTGAGCTGGGCATCGCGCAGCGACTGGTCCGGTGTCTGGAAAAACGCGCAGGAATAGTTCATGCCCGCGTCGAGAAACCGCTCGTACAAATCGTTGCCGATATCGTAGTGATGGGCGGCGTTGCGGCGGGCCTTGCGCGGACTGATGCGGCGCGCGCGATGCCACAGCTTGGCGACCCTCCGGATGTGGTGACCCCAGACCGTCTTTGCAGCTGTTCCTTCGTTCCGGCAGAACATACCGATGAGGCCGGCGAGGTCGCCGCGCTCCACGTTCCATTCTCCGTTCATGTAGCCTTCGCCGGTGCCGAGGTCCGGGTTGATTATGATTCGGGGCACCAACCGCAACGAATTCACACGGATCCGGTAAAGCGGTCCGGAGCCGTCCCCGCACTCGATTTCGTCGATATCGCGATAATTGATCTGTAGCCGGCCGTGCTGGGCAAATGCGCCGATAATCGGTGCCATTGCGCGGAACAGCCTGAGCTGACGTGCATTAACATCTCGCCGGTCGGCCGAGCGGTCCTGGAATTCGGCGCTGTAATCCTTTTTCGTACCGAACATTGCATGCCCCCCGCCTTGTCGACAGGGCCGCGGCCCTGCAGTGCAACGATATCGGCTCCGCCATGCACGACGATACGGCACGGCAGAGTTTCATAATTTACCACTTGTTAACCGATCGTCAATTGGCGGCGGTCCGCAGTGCAGCGCACGCCCCCCCAGGACGTGATCGCCGGCGTCCGGGGTCTCCAGGTGTCGTTGCCAGTTCGGCGATTCAGGTCTGCGAACGCCGCCACCACCCTGTTCGCTTCGGCTTCGCCGCGACGGCGGGTTCCGGTGGATCCGGTTGCTCCGGCTTTGCTGGCGCCTCCACGGAGTCTGCGTAGACGGCTTCCGGAACCCGATCGACAGCGACAGCCGCGGGCATTTCCGCCGGCGGTGGTACGGGGGCATCGATCGCGGGTTGGCCGTGTTGGCCCGTGTCCGCCGACGCGTCGTCCTCATTGCCGGCTGCCGCAGGTGTCTCTTTCGGTTTCGCGGCGGCCTTTCGTGTTGTCCGCTTGCGGGCCGTCGACGCGCTCTTCGATTTTGTGCGCGTTGTCTTTGCAGTGCCGCTGGCGCGTCGTCTGGATTTCGGTTTCTTCTCCGGTTCCGGGGTTGCCGGTTCGGGCTCCGCGCTTGCGGCGGCGGCCGGCGCGGGTTCACCGGGCGCCTCGGGCTCGGCAGGTGCCGCGGCCTTGGCCTCTTCGGACTCCTTCTTCTTGCGCCGGCGCGTGGGCCGTTTCTTTTTCGGTTCGGCTTCGGCTTCGGCAGCCCCCTCCGTATCCAGCGCGGCGGTATCGTCATCTTGCGCTGCTTCGGACGTCCCCGTCGGCTCCGCGACCTCCTGCTCCGCGTCGTCGCTACCGTCGGGCGAGGGCTCGGCGGCTTCGGCGGCCGCATCCGCTGACCTGCGCCCGCGCCGACGTCCACCGCGCCGGCCGCGGCGCCGCCGCTTGCGGGGCTCCTCCTCGACAGTCTCATCTTCGGGCGCGGCGATTTCTGCCGCTTCCTCTTCGGCCTCGTGTGCCTCAGCGGCTTTCTCGGCGACCTCCGTTTCGCGCCGGTCCTTGCGACGCTTGCGGGAGCGTCGCTTGCGTCGGCCGCCTTCCTCGGCCGATTCCTCCACGGCGACCTCTTCGATCTCTGCCTCGCCCTCTTCGCTCTCGCGCCCGCGTACTCGCTCGATGCGGTATTCCGGCGGGATCAACCCGTCATCGGCGGCGATAACGACCTTCAGACCGCAACGCTGCTCAATGGCCGCGATAATGTTCCGCTTATGGTTGAGGATGTAGAGCGCCACCTGAGCCGGCACGAACACGTCGACTTCGGCGGATCGTCGGCGCAAGCCCTCCTCCTCGATCCCGCGCATCACGTGGAGCGCGGTCGATTCCGTCGAACGGATGTGTCCGGTGCCGCCGCAAGCCGGGCACACCTCGCTTGAGGTCTCCAGCAGGCTCGGACGCAGCCGCTGCCGCGACATCTCGAGCAGTCCGAAGGGGCTGATATGACCGATCTGGATCCGCGCGCGGTCGCTGCGCAGCGCCTCCTTGAGGCGACGCTCGACAGCGGAATTGTTGCGACTCTCCTCCATATCGATGAAATCGATCACGATGAGTCCGGCAAGATCGCGCAGACGCAGTTGCCGGGCGATTTCCTCGGCGGCCTCGAGATTGGTCTTGATCGCAGTCTCTTCAATGTGGCGCTCGCGCGTCGCGCGGCCCGAGTTCACGTCGATCGCGACCAGCGCCTCGGTGCTGTGCATGACCAGGTAGCCGCCCGAGCGCAACTGGACGATCGGGTTGTAGATCGCGTCGATCTGGTTCTCCACCTGATACCGGAAAAACAGCGGGATCACCTGGTCGTCATAGCGCTGCACGCGCTTGGAGTGGCTCGGCACCATCGCTTTCATGAAGTCCTTGGCGACCCGGTAGCCGGCCTCACCCTCGACCAGCACATCGTCGATGTCGCGGCTGTAAAGGTCGCGGATCGATCGCTTGATCAGATTGGCCTCTTCATGCACCAGGGTCGGTGCGATCGATGCCATGGTGCGGTTCCGGATATCGTCCCACAGACGCACGAGATACTCGTAGTCACGCTTGATCTCGGCCTTGGTGCGCTCAGCGCCGGCGGTTCGCACGATAACCGCCATGCCGGGAGCGATCTTGAATTCATCCAGAACCTTCTTGAGACGTCGCCTGTCCTTGACGTTACCGATCTTTCGGCTGATGCCGCCGCCGCGGCCGGTGTTGGGCATCAGCACGCAGTAGCGGCCGGCAAGCGACAGATAGGTGGTCAGCGCCGCGCCCTTGTTGCCGCGCTCCTCCTTGACCACCTGCACCAGCATGATCTGCCGACGTTTGATCACCTCTTGGATCTTGTAATGCCGGTGGTGCTTTATCCGCCGGCGCTCGACCTCCTCGACTTCATCGCCGCCGACGGTCTCGACCGAACCGCCATTCTCGGAATCCTCCGCGTCGTCGGCCTCGACCTCTTCGGCGAGCAGCTGCTCGCGGTCGGCAACCGGAATCTGATAGTAGTCGGGGTGAATTTCGCTAAACGCCAGGAACCCGTGACGGTTTCCGCCGTAGTCGACAAAGGCGGCCTGCAACGAGGGTTCGACGCGAACCACCTTTGCCAGGTACACGTTCCCTTTGAGCTGCTTCTTGCGTGAGGTTTCGTAATCGAATTCTTCGAGACGCTTACCGTTTACGACGGCCACCCGTGTCTCTTCCGGGTGGCTCGCGTCAATCAACATTCTCCGAGCCATTAGGCAAAACTCCAACATGCTCCCGCGGGTCCGCGCGTAACAGACCTTGCAGCAGCATCACGTTTGGTGCGAAACCGGCGGCGCTTTCGAATTCACCTGTCGAACAGCGCAGGCATTCCTGCACCAAGACAGAGAAGCATTTCGGCGCCCGCTCATCCCGAAACGAAACCCCATCACCGGGGGCCCGCCCGTGGATCGGCCTCGAGTTCCTCAATAATATTCCGCCAGGTTCGGAAGTGCCACGACCCGCCGTCCCCCAATCCCTGACCGGACAAGCCGGAAAGGAATCGACCTGGGCGAACCGTTGCACCGTCACACCGCAAACCCCGGTGCGACCGACCGGCAGTGATACGCGCACTGCCAAAATACGCGCGAATGCATTTGCAGGACAACGTATAAATTCCCCGACGGAACCAAATTTCCGCCAAGCTTGTCCTTTATTTGTTTTGCCGGACTCACAGAATCAACTATATGTGTAACCTTATCAAACGCATAAGCTGAAACCGGATCGGCGTATGAGCGTTCGCAGACCAGGCAACCTGTTTTCTGCTCTTGGGGCCGTTCTGGCTGCGACAGCGATATTGGTGCTGATGGCCACAGCCGCCGCGGCGAAGGATCCAGTGGTGACAGGCGTGCGGCTTGGATTGAATCCCCCAAGCAGTTCGGAGGGTACCACACGGGTCGTTCTCGACCTCACCAATGCTGTGCCGTATTCCGCGTTTCTTCTGGGATCGCCGTACCGTCTGGTGATCGATCTGCCGGAGGTCGCGTGGGGCGCCAACGGCGGATCCGAACAGGAATCGGTCGGCCTCGTTGAGCGTTTGCGTTACGGCCATTTCCGGCCGGGGAACAGCCGCGTCGTCGTCGACCTGATGGGGCCGGCCAGGATACTGCGGCACAGCGTCCTTACGGAACCGGACCGCATCGTCTTCGACATCGCCCCGGTCGGTGCCGCGGGGTTCGTCCCCGGCCGCAAAGTCGGAGTCAATGGCTGGACCCCGCCTACCGCGGAGCAATTTCCGTTGCCCAAGCGCAAGCCGGACTCGGCCAGCGGCAAGCGTGTGGTGGTCATCGACGCCGGCCACGGCGGTGTCGACCCCGGGGCGGTGCGCGGACGCATCTATGAGAAGCGGATAACCATGGCGGTCGCCAATGCCGTCAAGGAACAACTCGAAAAGAGCGGTCGCTATCGCGTGGTCATGACCCGGACGCGCGATGTGTTCCTTGAGCTGCGCGAACGCATCGAAGTTGCGCATGCCAACGGCGGCGACATTTTCATCTCCCTGCATGCCGATACGCACCCCAAGATCGTCACCCGCGGGGCTTCGGTATACACGCTTTCTCAGCAAGCGTCAGACGAAGAGGCCGCGGCTCTGGCAGCAAAAGAGAACAACGCCGACATGATCGCAGGGACACAGATCAATCCCGCTGCCTACTCGGATGAGACCATCGATATCCTTCGTGACTTGCAGCGGCGCCAGACCGACCGGCATTCGGTTGTTTTTGCCCGCATGCTGACCTCACATCTGGGCAAGAACAGTATAGGGCTGTCGCGGAAAAAGGCGCACAGATTCGCCGGCTTCGTCGTGCTTAAGTCGCCGACCGTTCCTTCCGTGCTCGTTGAACTCGGTTACCTTTCGAATGTCGACGACCGCAAGATGCTGCAGACGCCACGCTTCCGGGGCAGAGTCGCCAATTCGATATTGGCTGCCGTGGACCAGTACTTCAAATACGTGGACGATCTTGCTCACAGGTAGCAGTTTTTTCACAGATTGGTCATAATTGCGCTGTAATGAATCAATGGGCCGGCTGGCCGTACATTGCAGCAAGGGCGTTTTGGTGGGTGAACAGTTTCCCGGTGTAACGGGGCAGGGTTATGCGTCGTCTTTTTAGAATCATACGGTATTGTTTGGCCGTGCTCTTCATACTTGCGCTGGCCGCAGGTGGCGCAGCTACCTACGGTATCTGGTACTACGGTCGCGACCTGCCCGATCATCGGCAGTTGGCTGACTACCAGCCGAAGATTTCGACCCGGGTGCACGCTGGAGACGGCCAGGTGATCACGGAGTTCGCCACCGAAAAACGGGCCTTCGTCCCCATCAGCGCGGTTCCAACGCGCGTCAAGCAGGCGTTCATCGCGGCCGAGGATCAGCGCTTCTACCAGCACAACGGCGTCGATCCGGTCGCCCTGGCGCGGGCCATCGTCACCAATCTGCGAAACATGGGAACCGGCCGGCGGCTGGTGGGCGGCTCGACGATCACCCAGCAGGTGGCCAAGAACTTCCTCGTCGGAAACGAGCGGAGCTACGAGAGAAAGATCCGCGAGGCGCTCATCGCCATCAAGATGGAGGAGGTTTACACCAAGGACGAGATTTTCGAGCTATACCTCAACGAGATATATCTCGGTATCGGCGCCTACGGTGTGGCCGCGGCCGCGCTCAACTACTTCAACAAGTCCATGGACGAGTTGACGGTGGCCGAGGCGGCGTATCTGGCCGCTCTGCCCAAGGCGCCGGGCAGGTATCACCCGCTCAACGCGCCGAGGGAAGCGCGTGAACGACGCGACTGGGTGATCGGCCGCATGGTGGAAGAGGGCTTTATCGACGAGGCCACGGCGCAGGCCGCACGCGCCGAACCGCTTCAGATGGTCACGCCGGATCGCAGCACCCTGGTGGCGGCCGCGTATTTCGTCGAAGAAGTGCGGCGCGAGCTTGTCAGTCGGTTCGGCGAAGATGCGCTTTACGAGGGCGGCCTGTCGGTGCGCACGACTCTGAGTCCCAAACTGCAGGCAATTGCCGACAATGCCTTGCGCCGCGGGCTGATCGCCTACGACCGTCGGCACGGCTGGCGTGGCGCGCTCGACAGGCTTGTGGCCGGTACAGACTGGGTCAAATGGCTGCAGTCGGCCAAGCTGCCGGCCGGCGCGCGCGGCTGGTCGCTGGCCGTGGTTCTGTCGGTTGAAGACGATCGCGCGACGATCGGACTTGCCGACGGCGAAACGGGGACGATCCCGCTGACCGAGCTGGCCTGGGCCCGGCCGTGGCTGCCGGAGCAGGAACTCGGACCAGAAGTGGAAAAGGCGACGGATGTGCTGACTGTCGGCGATGTCGTCCTCGTCGAGCCTGTCATGATCTCCGACCCCGACGACGAAGGAAACACCATTACGTATCCCGACAACACCTTCGGGTTGCGGCAGGTTCCTGACGTCAATGGGGCGATTATCGCGCTTGATCCGCACACCGGCCGGGTGCTCGCCATGTCCGGCGGCTATGACTTCGCCATGAGCGAGTTCAACCGGGCAACGCAGGCCTGGCGGCAGCCGGGGTCGGCGTTCAAGCCGTTCGTCTATCTGTCGGCGCTCGACAAGAACTACACACCGGCCACGGTCATTCTCGATGCGCCCTTCGTCATGGAGCGTTCGGACGGCAAGGGCAAATGGAAGCCGACGAACTACTCCGACAGGTTTTACGGTCCCAGCACCATGCGTATCGGCATCGTCAAGTCGCGCAACCTGATGACGGTGCGCCTCGCCAAAGCCATCGGCATGGCGCCGGTGATCCGGAACGCCATCGCCTTCGGGATCGTCGATGACATGCCGGGCGAGCTCGCAATGGCGCTGGGTGCGGGCGAGACGACCCTGATGCGCCTGACGACGGCATATGCCATGCTGGCGAACGGCGGCAAACGGATCATTCCAACCGTGATTGATCGGGTGCAGGATCGGACGGGCAAGACCGTCTTCAAGCACGACAATCGCCCGTGCGAGGGCTGCGACGTCGAGCGTTGGGCGCTGCAACCGGTGCCGTTCATTCCGGACGAGCGTGAGGCCGTTGCGGATCCGATCAGCGCCTACCAGATCGTCTCCATGCTTCAGGGTGTGGTACAAAGCGGCACGGGTTATGCGGTCAGCCGCATCGGCAAGCCGTTGGCCGGCAAGACGGGCACCACCAACAATTCGCAGGATGCCTGGTTCCTCGGTTTCTCGCCGGATCTTGCGGCAGGGGTCTATGTCGGTTTCGACGCACCGCGTACCTTGGGTCGCAGGGAAACCGGGTCAAGTGCAGCGGTGCCGATCTTCAAGGAATTCATGTCCGCCGCGCTTGCCGACAAGCCTGCAACGCCGTTTCGCGTCCCGCCGGGAATCCGCATGGTCCGTATGAACACCGAGACCGGTATGCCGGCTACGCCGGCCGACGACTGGCGGAAAATCGTCCTCGAGGCATTCCGCCGCGGCACCGAGCCGGGAACCGATGCCGCATCCATCGTCATCGACGGATCTGATACCGGGCTGGGTTTCGAGGCGACGATCGGCGGCGACGCGATGCCGGCGAACCAGGGTGAGCCGCCCAAATCGGGCAAGAAACGGACTGAAACAGGACTGTACTGACGGCGGCGCGGGCAGCGGGTTGAACCCGGCCCGGAATTTCATTAAATCGGCTCATTTCCCCCCGACATTCGAGAGCAGGTGCCAATGCGCGCGGAAGTCCAGGCCATCGCCGACAGCATCAAGCAGTCTCTGGAGCTGCTGAGGAGGCATCTTTGACTACGATGCTGCGATCCGCCGCCTCGACGAGCTGAACGCACTCTCCGAGGATCCCGATCTGTGGAGCGACACCGCGCGGGCACAGAAACTGATGCGCGAACGGACGCATCTGGACGCGGCGCTGAGCGCCTATCACGACATCGTCAAGGAGTTCGAGGACGCGGTCGGACTGATCGAGCTGGCGGAGGCCGAGGGTGATGACGATGTCCGGGCCGAAGGCGAGGCGGCACTCGCGGCCCTGGAGCCGAAAGTCGAGAAGCGCCGCATCGAGAGCCTGCTTTCGGGCGAGGCCGACCATAACGACGCCTTTCTCGAGATCCATGCCGGTGCCGGCGGCACGGACGCCCAGGATTTTGCGGAAATGCTTGCACGGATGTATGTGCGCTGGGCCGAGGCGCATGGCTTCAAGGTGGAATGGATCGAGGAATCGGAAGGCGGCGAGGCCGGGATCAAGTCGGCCACTGTCAAGATCAGCGGCCACAACGCCTATGGTTGGCTGAAAACGGAAACCGGCACGCATCGCCTGGTTCGGATTTCGCCGTTCGGTGCGAAGCGGCGCGAAACCAGTTTCGTTGCCGTCGGCGTATACCCGGTGCTCGAAGACGATATCGACATCGAGATCGATGAAAAGGACTTGCGCATCGACGTCTATCGTGCGTCGGGGGCAGGCGGGCAGCACGTGAACCGGACCGAGTCAGCGGTCCGCATTACCCATATCCCGACCAACATCGTGGTGCAGTGTCAGAACGACCGCTCGCAGCACAAGAACCGGGCGACGGCCATGAAGATGCTGCAGGCAAGACTCTACGAGGCGGAACTGCGCAAGCGTGAAGAAGCGGCCCAGGCCGAGCACGATGCCAAGACCGATATCGGCTGGGGCCACCAGATCCGCTCCTACGTGCTGCAGCCCTACCAGATGGTCAAGGACCTGCGGACCAGTTTCGAGACAAGCGACACCCAGGCCGTCCTGGACGGCGATCTTGACGGATTCCTGCAGGCGGCGCTGGCCCAGCGTATCGCTGGCGGCGAAACCGCGGCGGCGGAGCACTAACGGTCGTCCCCCGGTCGCTTGACCCCTGCTGCAATTCGAGCGGGGCCGCGCGTCACCGCCTGGCGGCGACCGCCTCCACCTCGATGCGGAAGCGCGGCTGCGCGAGCGCCGAGACCACGATCATTGTCGAGGCCGCCTCGTGCCCGCACAAGTGCCGGTCGCGGACCTCGCGATACGTCGCAATGTCGCTACTGTCGGTCAGGTAGGTATTGACCCGCACAAGGTCGCCTGCGGCCATACCGGCCGCCTCCAGGATTGCCATCACATTGCGGAACGCCTGGTCGGCCTGCGCCGTGAAGTCGGCCGGGACCGTCCCGTCCGGGGCGACGCCAAGCTGGCCCGAAACGTAGAGGATGCGGGCGCCCGGCGCGACTTCCACCGCGTGCGCATAGGCGCTGAAGGGTGGGGCGACGGTATCGGGTTTGTAGGACTTCATCAGCGGGTTCCTCACCACGGGAATGAACGCAACCATGCGGCCGGTGTGCCGGCATCTCACGATAGTCTGATTTGCGAACGTCGCAAACTTCTCCCAGGCTGGACCTTACGGACGGGGGTGTGCCCCGGCCCGGTCGGCAACGGAACGCGAGAGGAGACAAAGTGCTTAACGAACAGCAGGATCGTTGGTGCAGGGAACACGACTGGGACTTTTCAGAGCTCAACGCGCTGTTCCTCAACTGTACGCTGAAACCGACACCCGAGTTGTCGCACACGGACGGTCTGGTGGAGATTTCCAGGGCAATCATGGAACGGAACGGCGTGTCGACAGAAACGCTGCGCCCGGTGGACCACGATATCGCCAGTGGTATCTATCCGGACATGACCGAGCACGGTTGGACGACCGACGAATGGCCCCAGGTCTTCAAGAAGGTCCAGGCGGCGGACATCGTCGTGGTAACGACGCCGATCTGGCTGGGCGACAAGTCGTCGGTCTGTACGCGGACCATCGAGCGGATGTATGCGATGTCCGGCGAGCTGAACGACCAGGGCCAGTACATCTATTACGGCAAGGTCGGCGGGTGTCTCGTGACCGGCAACGAAGACGGCGCCAAGCACTGCGCCATGAACATTCTGTACTCCCTGCAGCATCTGGGGTTTGTCGTCCCGCCGCAGGCCGACGCAGCGTGGGTGGGCGAGGCCGGACCGGGCCCCTCTTACCGCGACGAGGGGTCGGGCGGCCCCGAAAACGATTTCACGAACCGAAACACGACCTTCATGACCTGGAATCTCCTCCACTTCGCGCGGATATTGAGTCAGGAGGGCGGTGTGCCCGCCCACGGCAATCAGCGGAGCGCGTGGGACGCCGGCTGCCGTTCGGATTACGCCAACCCGGACTACCGGTGAACGGCGCTTTCGGTTTCGCTACGCCGACGCGATCGGTTCGTAATATGCGGCGGGCAGCCCGGCGGCGTCGCGGCTGGCACGGTTGAAGGGGCGCTTCAGCGTGCCCCTGAATCGCCGACATACGAGGTCCGCATACGTGCTGGCGGGCGGCAGGCCCCGCCGTTCGCAGACATACCGGAACCAGCAGACCCCGGCGGCGACGTGCCGAATCTCATCGTCGTGGATCACTTGCAGGAGGTCGGCGGACCGGTCATCGCCGACGGCACGCAGGCGGGCAATCATGCCCGGGGTCACATCCAGACCGCGCGCCTTCAGGACCAGCGGCACAACGGCGAGGCGGGCGAGCAGATCGTCCGCGGTGTCCATGGCTGCCTGCCACAGCCCGTCATGGGCGGCCAGATCGCCGTAGGATGCCTCGAGTTCGGCCAGCCGTTCCGCCAGCATGCAGTAATGGCGGGCCTCGTCGTCGCCCACCGCGACCCAGTCGTCGAAGAAGGCGCGCGGCAGATTCGCCGCGGAGAAGCGGGCAATGAGGTCGAACGCCAGGTCGATCGCGTTAAGCTCGATATGTGCCAGGGCGTGCAGCAGGGCGACGCGGCCGCCGATATCCGATGTGATGCGCCGGCGCGGTACCTCCCGCGGAGGCCGCAAGAGCGGCGTTGGAGGGCGCGCGGGCCGGCGCGGGGGTGCGGCGATGTCGACCCGGCCGATCGAACCGTCCCGCCAGGCCCGCGCCGTCATGCGCGCCGCGGCCGCCTTGGCCGCCGGGTCGGACGTATTGAGAACCGCAACGGCGGCCTGGGAGAGTGTGCGCTCCATGGCCGTCAGTCTCCCGTTCGACGCGACGTTCTTCAAGGCCCCTCGATGGCAGGCAGCGGCCATCGCGCCGCCGAACCGATGGAACGAGCCCATGCGTTAGGGTTTTCCGCGGGTTTCAGGGGCATGCGGGAAGCAACCCGAAGGTCCGGGGCTGCGCCATCCGCTCAGATGATCTCGTCTTCGTCGAACAACGGGTCCTCGAGGATCTCGGTCTCGAGCTGCTCGATGCTCCGTTGCGCCGTCTTCAGACGGGTCGGCTCCGCGATGTGATACAGGGCGTCGCCGCGATTGACGACCGGCATGTTCGCCATGCCGATGATGATCCCGGCCTTGCGGGCCTCGACGGGAGACTCCGCCTCGCCCATGGGATCGGCGACGTAGCCGATGATATCGCCGACGTCGACCCGGCCACCGAGTTTCCGCAAGGAACGGACGATACCGCCCTGCGGCGCGCGCACCCAGTAGGTCGAGGCGGAACGGACCGGTGCGACCCGGCTCGGTTCGGCCTTCGCACTCTTGATCATGCCAAGATGGCGCATGACGCGGAGAATTCCCTTCACCCCGATGCGCACCGCCACTTCATCGAACCGCAACGCTTCGCCCGCTTCGTAGAGCAGGACGTCCACGCCCGCCTCCTTGGCGGCACGGCGCAGCGATCCGTCCCGCAGCGGCGCCGTGATTATAGCCGGAGGATTGAACGTTTCCGCCAGCTCCATGGCCCGTGGCTGGTCTAGACTGACCCGAATCTGCGGCAGGTTGCAGCGGTGGATGGCGGCGGAATGGATGTCGATACCGAAGTCGCTGCGCTGGACGATCTCCTTGAGGAAGACGTGTGCCAGCTGGCCGGCGAGCGAACCGTTCTGGCTGCCGGGAAACGACCGGTTGAGATCCCGCCGGTCCGGCAGGTACCGATTGTGGGCGATCAGGCCGAACACGTTGACAACGGGGACGCACAATAGCGTGCCGCGGGTCTTTTTGATCGTCGACAGCCTGAGGAGCCGGCGGATGATCTCGATGCCGATGATTTCGTCGCCGTGCACGGCCGCGCTGACGAACAGGGTCGGCCCGTCGCGGCGGCCATGCACGACGTGGATCGGCAGGGCCATCGGCGTGTGAGTCGACAGCAGGCTGATCGGCAGGTCGACCGTCGCCCGGCCGCCCGCGGGAACCACCTCGGCGGCGATTTCGAAGCCGGGACGGGCCGGCTTTGGGCGCCGTTGCGATCGAACCGGGCTAGCCGCGTCCACGGGTTTTGGTCTTTCCTGGTTTGGCATTCTTCTCGAGAAATTCGATGATCTTGCCCGCAACATCGATGCCGGTGGCGTTCTCGACGCCTTCCAGGCCCGGCGACGAGTTGACCTCCATGATCACCGGGCCGTGATTGGAGCGTAGCATATCCACGCCGCACACGTTCAGTCCCATGACCTTGGCAGCGCGGATCGCGGTCGATCGTTCCTCCGGCGTGATCTTGATCGTCGACGCGCTGCCGCCCCGGTGCAGGTTGGAACGGAACTCGCCCTCGGCGCCCGTGCGCTCCATCGCCGCGACGACGCGTTCGCCAACCACGAGGGCGCGGATATCGGTGCTGCCGGCCTCCTTGATGAATTCCTGGACCAGGATGTTCACGTTGGCGCCGCGGAACGCCTCGATCACGGAGCGTGCCGACTTGGGGGTCTCGCCCAGCACCACGCCGATTCCCTGCGTGCCCTCCAGGAGCTTGATGACGACCGGCGCGCCGCCAGCGATCTCGAGCACCTCGTCGGTCTGCTTCGGGTCGCTCGCAAAGGCGGTGACCGGTAGCCCGAGGCCGGCGCGCGCCAGCAGCTGCAGTGACCGCAGCTTGTCGCGGGACCGGCCGATCGCCACCGATTCATTGAGGGGATAGACGCCCATCATTTCGAACTGACGCAGCACCGCGAGGCCATAGAACGTGACCGAAGCGCCGATGCGCGGAATGATCGCCTGGTAGTCCCGCAGCGGCTCGCCCTTGTACAGCACCTCCGGACGGTGCGAGGTGATGTTCATGTAACATTGCAGCGTGTTCACGATCCTCACCTCGTGGCCGCGGTCGTGCGCGGCCTCGACAAGTCGCTGGTGCGAATAGAGTTTCGGATTTCGTGCGAGCATCAGGATCTTCATATACGGCGTTCCTTTTCCTGGAGTTGCGGAGACCTTCCCACTGTTGCGCCCTTCAGCACTTTTTCAAGTTTCCGGCCGCGATAGGATGTCGACGGATCGACAACGAAATGGCCGCGCACGGAGGCCCGACCGAGAAGCATGCGGAATCCCATCTGGTCGCGATTGGTCAGTGTAACCTCGATCGGCCAGGTCTGCGCACCCAGCGTGATCTCGGTAACGATCACCCAGCGGTTTTCCAGGTGACCGCCCGAGTTGCGGACCGCTTTCACGCCGGCCAGCCGTGCTTCGCACCTCGTCCGCGTGCGATTTTCCCGCTGTACGGGATGCACCTCGAACCGGACCCATGACGCGCCGTCGCGTTCGAACCGCTGGACGTGCCAGGCGTGCAACGCCGCGGTGCGGGCGCCCGTATCGACCTTGGCTTTGATCCGTTCGATGCCGAGGGCCGGCAGAGCCACCCATTCGCGCCAGCCGATGGTCGGCTTGTCCTTGCTGACGCGGCGGCGGCGGCGCTTCGGCGCGGCTGCTGCGCCTGCAGGGACCCGTGTTTTTTTCATGTCCAGGCGGCTAGGCTGTATGTTCGAGAACGGCGTCGTTGACCCGGCGGTAACTGGCAAATGTGCGCTGGTTCAGGACGACGAAGTAGGTTTCCATATCGACCAGGACGTAACCGCGTTCGTACAGCGCGCGCGCAACCGCCGCGATGGTTTGCGGATAGACGCGGCGCTGACCGGTCAGGCGACGCAGATGCTTCATCGATAGACGATACCGGCCGCGCCCCTTGCCGGCAAACGCGGTCTCGTAAAGCTCTTCGAGGCGCCGGGCGAGCCCCTCGATTGCATCCGGCTGGATGTTATCGATCGCAATCATGGGCGCCAAATAGGAAAAAATTTATCCTATGTCAAAAAATTTTTTATATTATTGCCCGGGGGGCACAAACTGGACCACCGCCGGAACGACCCTGGCGGCTTGCGGCTGGCGGATGCAAGGCAAGCCGTAAAGCTCCCGATGTGCCGTGTTCTCAGAGTGTCTTTACCGCGGCCATGACTTCGTCGACATGGCCGGGAACCTTGACCTTCCGCCAGACACGGGCGATGCGGCCGGCACCGTCGATCAGGAAGGTCGACCGCTCGATGCCCATATATTTGCGGCCGTACATCGATTTTTCGACCCACACGCCGTAGGCTTCGCAGAGCCTGCCATCCTCGTCCGACACGAGCGGGAAGTTGAGGTCGTACTTCGCCTTGAACTTGTCGTGCCTGGCGACGCTGTCCTTGGAAACCCCGACCACCGCTGCACCCGCTTTCTTGAAAGCCGACAGCGCGTCGCGGAAGCCCATGGCCTCCTTGGTGCACCCGGATGTGTCGTCCTTGGGGTAGAAGTACAGCACAAGGGGCTTGCCCTTGAAGGACGACAGCGAAATTTCCCCGCCACCATCGGTCGGAAGTTTGAAATCCGGAGCCTTGTCGCCGGCTTTGACGGGCATTTTCGTACTCTCCTGTGTTTCGCCTGTTTCTTGGGTTCGAGGTCAAGCCACCGATATACGGCAAGCGGGTCGAAGATCAAACCTGCAAGCCGGTCAGTCTTCCTCGCGTGGCGACAGGCGCAGTCGGGCGGCCTCGGCCGGTTCGTCGATGATCCTTCGATAGATGGTGCGGACGGCCTCGTAGACGGACTCCACGGTGCCGCTCAGGGTTTCGAAATCCGGCTGGCTGGCGGCCCGCGCCAGGGCGGCCTTCAGTGAAGCGGGCGCGGAATCTTCAGTGAACTTCTCTGTGGCCATCAGTCGCAACGCATCCTGCAAACGCCACCACAATTCCAGCGCCCGTACCAGCACGGTCACGTCACCACTCTCGGCAACGCCGGCGGCGCCAAAGCGCTGCAGCGCGTCGGCGGTGTTCTCCCCAATCTGGGGCGGAAGCTCGGAGCCATGCAGCAACTGCAGGTACTGGGCGATGAACTCGATATCAACGAGCCCGCCGCGGTGGTGTTTGACGTTCCAGCGGCTCTTTCCCTTATGTTGTGCAGCCATGCGCAGCCGCATGTCGGCGACATCGACGAGAAGTCGGTCGGCATCGCGCGGTTGCGCCAATATTGCGGAGATGACTTCGTTCGTTCGATCCGCGATGCCAGGGAAGGTCGCAGCGACGACACGCGCGCGAGTCAATGCCATGTGCTCCCAAGTCCAGGCTTCTTCGCGATAGTACCGTTCGAAGCCGTCCAGCCGGCTCGCCACCGGTCCGGCATTGCCCGACGGTCGCAACCGCATGTCGATCTCGTAGAGGGTGCCTTCCGCCATCGGTGCGGTGATGGCGCTGATCAATCGCTGGCACAATCGCCCGAACCATGTGCCGGGTGGCAGGGGCTTCTTGCCGTCCGACGCCTCGGCCTCCTCATCGTGGTCGTAGACGAAAACGAGGTCGAGGTCCGAGCCGGGAGACAGTTCGGAACTGCCGAGCTTGCCCAGCGCGACGATCGCGAGCCCGCCGCCGGGCACGTGGCCGTGACGTCTGGCGAACTCGGCTTCAACGCGTGGCAGCAGCGCTGCGAGGACGGTGTCGGCGACAGCGGTCAGCGCCGCTCCGGCTGCGGCACCGACCGCAATGCCACGCAGGATCTGGACGCCGACCCGGAATTTCTGGTCGTTGGTCCAGCGTCGGGTCAGAACCAGGATGTCCTCGTAGTCCGTCGCCAATTGCAGCATGGTCTCGAGCTCTTCGGACAGCTCGTCGCGCGGCCCCAGAGGATCCATGAAATCGCCGGTGAGCACGGCGTCCAGAAGCGACGGGTTGCGGCGCAGCCAGTCGGCGATCCGCGGCGCTCCACCCATGACGTCGGCGACCATGTCGAGCAGCGCCGGATTCGCGTTGAAGAGCGAGAACAGCTGTACTCCCGCCGGCAGGCCGGCGATGAACTCATCGAACCGGGCGAACGCGGTGTCCGGGTTGGCCGTCTTGGCAAACGCTTCGAGGAGATGCGGCATCAGTTCAGTCAGTATCTGGCGGGCCCGCTCGCTACGGGTCGCGCGATAGCGCCCGTGGTGCCAGTTGCGCACGATGTTCGAGATCGAGCCGCCATCGGCGAACCCCATCTCCTCCAGCGTCCTGACCGTATCCGGATGATTCTCGCCACCGGTGAATACGAGCGCACCGCCGGCCCCGAGTTCAGGCGACTCCTCGAACAGGTTGGCGTAATGGTGCTCGACACGTCCGAGATGATGCAGCAAGGCCTCGCGGAACGCGGCGGCATCGTCGTAGCCCATGAAAATGGCCGTGCGCGCGATGCCGCTGTCGTCGCGGGGAAGATTGTGGGTCTGCTCGTCGTTGACCATCTGCAGCCGATGCTCGAGCGTGCGCAAAAAGCCGTATGCCTCTGCCAGCTCGTCGGCCGTCGCCGTATCGATCCGTTCCATCTGGGCCAGGATCCGCAAGGTGGCGACAGTGGCACGGTTGCGCAGTTCGGGCATGCGGCCGCCCCAGATCAGCTGCTGTGTCTGGCAGAAGAACTCGATCTCCCGGATACCGCCGCGACCCAGCTTGATATTGTGCCCGTTCACGGCGATCGTGGCGCCACCGCGGTGCGCGTTGATCTGCCGCTTGATAGAATGGACATCCTGGATGGCGGCGAAATCGAGATTCTTGCGCCAGACATACGGTCGCAGCCGGCTCAGGAACGCCTCGCCGGCGGCGATGTCGCCGGCCACCGGGCGCGCCTTGATCATCGCCGCGCGCTCCCAGTTCTGCCCCCAGGACTCGTAGTAGATCTCCGCCGCGTCGAGGGAGATCGCCAGGTCGCCGTTGTTGCCGTCGGGNNCCCAGTTCTGGCCAACGCTTTCATAATAGGCCTCGGCCGCCTCGACGGAGATCGCCAGCGGCGTCGCGCCGGGGTCCGGCCGCAGCCGCAGGTCGGTTCGGAACACATATCCGTCCTCTGTGCGGGCATCCATCAGGTGCAGCAGCTGGCGTGTCGCCCTGACGAAGATCGGGCCCAGATCGTCCGCCGCGGCCCCGTGGATCAGTTCGGTGTCGTACAGGATGATCAGATCGATATCACTGGAGTAGTTGAGCTCGCGCGCCCCCAGTTTGCCCATGCCGAGCACGATATAGCCCGATCCGCGTTCCGGATCGCTGTCGTCTTCAAGCTCGATTGCGCCTTGTGCTGCTGCCGACCCAAGTACATATCGGGTAGCGACGTGGAGGCACGATTCGGCGATCTCGGTCAGCGCCCCTGTCACACGCTCGAGGCTCCACAAGGCGGCGATATCGGCGAGCCCGACCACCAGCGAGGCCCGGCGCTTTGCCTGCCGGAGGCCCGCTGTCACCCGGCTCAGGCTGATCTCGCGGCCCAGCGACTGTTCAAGGCTGGACAGCAGCGCCGCAAATGTCGGATCCGGCCCGTCGCTCAACATGTCGCGCACGCAGGCAGATTCCTGGATGAACAACCGGGCAAGATAGGGGCTGTTGCCGAATACCGCGCCGAGCAGTGCTCGACCGCCACGGTCGTCCGCCAGTGCCTCATAGAAACCCTGGAGGTCGGCATCGCCCGCCAACGATTCGCGCAGGCGGATAAACCCCGCTTCAGCGCGCTCAACGTCGGCGGCCTTTGGGATCGCCTCGGGGTCGATCGGGATCAGAGAGAGTGTCATGCGTGCTGCGGCTGGATGAAAGGGTGCGTGCACCGCCTGTAGCGTGGCCAAGACTCGGTCGTTGCGGTATCATAAGACCATAAGACGCTGACCGTACAAAAGGAATGTGCTGAGCGTTGGTCCGCCGCACCTCCCTGATACTGACCGAGCTCCTGGCGATGCTGTTCGCCGGGCTGGTGGCCTTGGGCGGGATCACCGCCTATTTGCTGCACACGGGTCCGGTGTCGCTGGATTTCATGACCCCCCACCTGGAAGCGATGCTCAATGATGAGAAGGGCCGCTTCGTCGTCGACATCGATCGTACGGTCGCCGTCTGGGCCGGCTGGCGGGATGCTATCGACATTCGCGCAACGCAAGTGTCGGTCACCACGGCGGACGGCGTTGCGCTTGCCCGGATTCCGGAGTTGTCGCTCGGCCTGTCGTTGCGGGCGCTGGTACACGGGCGGTTGGCCCCGACGAGCCTCGGCGCCATCGGGCCGCGTATCCGGATTACCCGAAATGAGACGGGAGACTTCGCGTTCGGCTTGACCGACTCGGAGACGTCACGACCGCCGGTGGGTGGCCGGGCAGGCGGCGCGGCGCAGCAGGACGGTCGAACCGTCATCCGTTTTCTGATCACCGAGCTCCTCAGTGATGAGCGCGATCGATCGGGTCCCTTCGGCTATTTGCGGCGCGTTAGCATACTTGACGGCGAGATCGCATATGAAGATCGGGTTGCCGGCCGGTACTACCGCGCGCCCGATACCGACGTCGTGCTGTTTCGCGGCGGCGGCGGCATAACCGGCGGTGCCAAGCTGAGCGTCCAGTATGGCGGACGGCAAGCGGATCTGACCGTCGATATTGCGGTGGCCAGGGATCAGAAATACCGAGCTGCCGCAACTTTTCAGCAGGTCGACCCGGCGGCCTTCGCGCCCAGCATCCCCCAGCTGGCGGACCTGGCGGCCATCAAGATGCCGTTGAGCGGGGAGATCGCCATTCGTGGGCAGTTCGGCGGGCAGGTCGACGAAATCGGCTTCGATTTCGTCGGCGGCGCCGGACGCCTCGAACTCCACGAGGTGTACCGCGAGCCTCTCGACATCAGCTCGTTGCGGATCATCGGGGCCGTGACGGAAAATCTCAGCGCGGTACGTTTGGATCAGGCGATTGTCGGTATCGGGCCGGCGACGGTCTATGCCGAGGGCAGCGTGCATCCGGATGGCGGGGGGCGGCTGATTTCGCTTGCCGCCCGCCTCGAACAATTTTCGGTCAACGAGTTGCACAGGTACTGGCCGGCCTGGACGCACCCGCCCGCCCACACCTGGGTGGCGCGCAACATCGTCGATGGGACGGTCGACGAGGGTGAAGTGGCGGTGGCAGTGCGGATCGGAGCGCCGGCCGAGGAGCCGCGCGTGACGCTTCCGGAGCTTGCGGGAACACTTACCTTTTCCGATGTCGATGTGCATTACAGGCGGCCAATGACACCGGTCTCGGGAGCGAGCGGCACCGCTACTTTTACCAAGGAGCGGTTTGTTTTCAAGATCAACCGCGCAAGCCTGGCCGATGACATTGCCGTTACGCAGGGGACCGTCGATATCATCGATATTCACCGGCGTGGCGAAACACGATTGATTGTCGATGGCAGGGCGGAGGGCCCGCTCGTCACCGCGCTGCAGGTCCTCGACGAAGAGCCCCTGCAATACGCGTCGAAGATGGGGTTCGACCGCTCGCGGATGGACGGCCGAGGCACATCCAACCTCCGCTTCGAATTGCCGCTGGTGCGCGACGTCAAAGGCGACATGCTCGAGGTCAAGGTGTCGTCCCGGCTGAACGGGGTGGTTGCGGACGGCCCGTTCAACCTGGCGGTGACCGACGGCAAGCTCGGCCTGGACGTCACCCGCAGCGCCATGCGCATTGCCGGCGACGTCAAGCTGAACGGCGTACCGGCGGCATTGGTATGGGACGAGAACTTCGATCGCGAGGCACGGGAATTCAAGAGCCGCTTTGCCGTCCGCGGCCGCGCGGATGACCAGCAGAGACGGGCTCTCGGCCTGCCCGACCTGTCGTACTGGCTGCAGGGACCGGTAGAGGCCGAGGTCGTGTATACGGTCGGCAGGACGGGACCTGCGAAACTCAAGGTGCGCGGCGATCTCGGCGCCGCCCTCGTGAAGGTCGAGGAGGCGGGCTGGCGTAAGGCGCCCGATGTGCCGGGGACCGGCACCATAGACGGCACTGTGCCGCGCGCGGGCGGGCTCGTTTTCGACAGCCTGCGCATCGAGACGGCCGACATGGAAGCCGATCTGGCCATGGAATTTCTGCCCGACCTGTCGAACGTCCGCTCGGTCACGATCAAGAAGGCGTTGTTTGGCGGCAGCGACGTGACCGGCGAGATAACGCTGCGCCGCGAGGGCGGGTACCGAATCGACGTTAAGGGCCGGCGACTCGACGTGCGACATTTCCTGACCATCGGTCAGATGGAGAACGGTACGCCGGGACAGGAGACCGCGACCGAACCCTTCACCGTCAAGGCTGGGTTCGAAGAAGCGATCACCGGCGAAAATCGTCGCATGTACACCACGACTTTCACCGGAAAGTACGATGGTCGCAACTGGGAGTCGGCGATCCTGACCGCCAAGCTTGATGAAGGCGCTGACCTCGCCCTTGCCTACGGCATGGGTGAGACCGGCTACGAGCTACAGGTGCAGTCGCAGGATGCCGGTCAGGCGCTGCGGACGCTGGACTGGTGGGGTGAGATTCAGGGAGGCTCGCTGGTTATCCGTGGCCGGCGCGAGTCGGTCGGCGGGCCGCTGACCGGCACCTTCGAAGTCTACGACTTCAGGATGACGCAAGCGCCGGCCGGACTGAAACTGCTGCAGCTGCTGACGGTCATCGGATTGCCTGCAGCGATGGATGAGAGTGTTCCTTTCACCGGCATGGAGGGCGCTTTCACCTATGACAAAGGGGTCCTTACCCTCGGCGAAGTCGAAGCCTGGGGGCCGGTGGGCGTCCATGTCAACGAGGGCAGCTGGCTGGATTTCACCCAGCGTCGCATGAGGCTGATCGGTGTTGTCGTGCCGGCCAACGCCGTGCAGGGGCTGATCGGCAAGATCCCGTTGCTCGGCTTTATCCTGGGTGACGGGGTGATCGCGACCAATTTCGTGATTTCCGGATCCTTCGACAAACCCGACGTCAACCCACAGGAGGCGACGACGCTTCTTCCCGGTTTCCTGCGCAAACTGTTCCGCCAGGCCGAGACATCGGGTGGCGAAGCAGTGACGGGAAGCGTGCCGGACCCATCGCTGCGGCCGGGCCGGGACTGAGCGGGCAAACGTCAGGCCGGACGCACCAGGGCGTGGCGTTTTTTTCCTGCCGACAGCTTGATGACACCATCGCTGTTGACGTCGGCCAGCGTGATCTGGGCGGTCTCCTCGGCGATCACGCAGTCGTTGAGCCGCGCACCTCCGCCCTTGATCAGCCTCCGGGCTTCGCTATTGCTTGCGGCAAGACGGGCGCGGCGCATCAATTCGAACGCCGGGACGCCTCTTTCCAGTTCGCTGCGGTCGACCTGTATCGTCGGCAGATCCTGGGCGATGACACCCTGCTCGAAGGTCTTGCGCGCGGTCTCGGCCGCCGCCTCGGCCGTGGCCGAGCCGTGACACAGTCTGGTGGCCTCGTTTGCCAGGACCTTCTTCGCGTCGTTGATCTCGGCGCCCGCGAGCGCCTCGAGCCGTGCGATCTCGGCGAGCGGCAGATCGGTGAAGAGGCGCAGGAAGCGGCCGACGTCGGCGTCCTCGGTGTTGCGCCAGTACTGCCAGTAGTCGTAGGCGCTCAGACGCTCCTCGTTCAGCCACACGGCGCCCGACGCCGTCTTGCCCATCTTGGCGCCGGACGATGTGGCGAGGAGCGGCGTCGTCAGGCCGTAGAGCTGTTCTTGGTCGCATTTGTGGCCCAGTTCGATGCCCGCCACGATGTTGCCCCATTGGTCCGAGCCGCCCATCTGAAGGACGCAGCCCATGCGGCGCGACAGCTCGAGGAAATCGTATGCCTGCAGCACCATGTAGTTGAACTCGAGGAAGCTCAGCGGCTGTTCGCGGTCCAGTCGCAGCTTTACCGATTCGAAGCCGAGCATGCGATTGACCGAGAAATGGCGGCCGTATTCGCGCAGGAACGGGATGTACTGAAGTTCGTCGAGCCAGTCCGCATTGTCGACCATGACGGCGTCGGTCGGACCGTCGCCGAACACGAGGTACTTCTCGAAGATCCGCCGTATGCCGGCGATATTGGCGGCAATCTGTTCTTCGCTGAGAAGCTGGCGCTGCTCGTCCTTGCCCGAAGGATCGCCGACCTTAGTCGTGCCGCCGCCCATCAGGACGATCGGCTTGTGCCCCGTCTGCTGCAGCAGGCGCAGCAGCATGATCGAGACCAGGCTGCCGGCATGCAGCGAATCGGCGGTGGCATCGAAGCCGATATACGCCGAAATCGCGCCCGAGCAGGCGAGGCTGTCGAGCCCGTCGAGGTCGGTGCACTGGTGCATGAACCCGCGCTCGATAGCCGCTTTGAGAAATGCCGATTGCGGTTTGCTCATGGTCCGGTCTGCTTCAGGAACGTGATCTGCCTGGCGGCGGGCGCTTCGTTTATCACAATCGCCTGCCACGGACAATGTAGAGCGGCTGTTCGCCATACCACCTTAATAATCGGTCGGAATCCGTTTGAACATCGCTCAAATGCTCGCGTTAACCTATTCCTCATTAACGATTTTCAAGTAATTTGCCGATACTCTCGCGGGAGGATCCGGGGACAAAAAAACGCAGTTAAGGTCAGGACATGACAGCATCGAGAGTGCGGCCGGCTCATCGGAAGCCATTCACCGCAGAAATCCAGCAGAGGCGTGATCTGAGGGTCAGCAACGAGCAGATCCTCCATGAAATCAAGTCCCTGGAGGGCCGACTGGAAAAACTGGCGGTAGGCAATATCGAGCTCGACGGCGCAACGCCCGGCACGCTTCTGGACCAGGTGGAGCGGACCAAGAAGGAAATCGCCACCCTGATCACGCAGAACACCAAGGACGATCGGCTGGCAACGGCAGCGCGCGAACTTCAGGCGGTGGTGCGGGCGACCGAGGGGGCGACATTCACCATCATCGATATCGCCGAGCGGGTCGACGAGCTGCTCCACGATCTGAAGTCTCACACCGGAGATTCGACCGTCGTTGCGACGGCGGACGAGATCGCCGAAACCACGACCGATCTCTATGAGGCCTGCAACTTCCAGGACATCACGGGCCAGCGCATCAAGAAAGTGGTCAATACGCTGCAGTTCGTCGAAGAGCGCCTGGCGGCGATGATCGAGATCTGGGGCGCCGACACGCTGGCGGTCACCGAACATCCGGCCACGCTCCGCGACAGCGAGGAAAAGCTCCTTCAGGGCCCGCAGATGGAAGAGGATGCGATCGCCCAGGAAGACATCGACAAGCTGTTCGAATAAGACCCAGCTCCACGCCGTCGACGCCGCCGGCTCCGATCCTCCTCAGTACTGTCCCCGATTGGTTACCGCGCCAACCGCGCGGTATCTCAGCGCGCCGCCGTTTCCTCCGAGACCGACGCCAGATAATGGGTAACGCTGGCATCGAGGGCCTCCAGCTGATTGGAGAAAAAATGGTTGGCGCCCGGCACGATGTGGTGTTCCACGGTAATGCCGCGCTGGTGGTTCAGCTTGTCCACCAGCTTCTTTACGGAGTCGATGGGAACGATTTCGTCCTTGTCGCCGGTGACCACCAGGCCAGACGACGGGCATGGCGCAAGAAAACTGAAGTCATACAGGTTCGCCGGCGGCGCCACCGATATGAACCCGGTGATTTCCGGCCGGCGCATCAGCAGTTGCATGCCGATCCACGCGCCGAAGGAAAATCCGGCGATCCAGCACTCGCGGCTGTTCTGGTTGTACGACTGGAGCCAGAGCCAATCCAGTGCCGAGGCCGCATCGGACAACTCGCCCTCGCCCTTGGTGAACGTTCCCTGGGAACGACCCACGCCGCGGAAATTGAACCGCAGGCACGCAAAGCCGCGCTTCACGAAGGTGTGGTAAAGCGTGTAGACAACCTTGTTGTTCATCGTCCCGCCGTGCTGCGGGCTGGGGTGGAGCATCAGGGCAATCGGGCTGTTTGGCGCCCGGCCGGGATGATATCGGCCTTCCAGCCGTCCTTCAGGACCGTTGAAAATGAGCTCTGGCATTGTCCTTACCGTTTGGTATTGCGCGTCATACGGTCTCTTAAAATCTGATCAAATCACTAGGGTTTTCGCCTTTCCGCGCCGGAAATCCACGCAAATTTTCCTTATTTTGTTGACCGTTTTTATCAGAGAATGTATATCCTTACAGAGAAACGGTTATTCCGCCCACCGGCCGTGTCGGGCGGGGGGTGGTATTCGGGGGCATGCTCTCCGGCGATGAACAGCCGCAGCATAATAAATGGATGGACGGCAAAATGTTCAAGTATTTGAAGGACGAAATCGACGGCATGATGCAGCGGGACCCGGCGGCCCGGTCGCGGCTCGAGGTCGTCCTCTGTTATCCGGGCTTCCACGCCATCGTCTTTCACAGAATTGCACACCCGCTCTGGATTCGCGGCTGGCGGGTTCTGGCGCGATGGATCTCCCAGGTGGCCCGCTTTCTGACGGGTATCGAAATTCATCCAGGTGCGCGCATCGGCCGCAGTTTCTTCGTTGACCACGGCATGGGCGTCGTGGTCGGTGAGACCTCGGTGATCGGGAATAACGTTACCCTGTACCATGGCGTCACCCTGGGCGGCGTCTCGCCGTCGGTCGATTCAGACAGCCAGCGCGATCAGAAACGCCACCCGACGCTCGGTGATAATGTGATCGTGGGGTCCGGGGCGCAAATCCTCGGGCCGATCACCGTCGGGCACGGCGCGCATGTCGGCGCCAACGCTGTCGTGACCAAGGATGTCGAATGCTGTGTGACGGTCGTCGGCATCCCGGCCAAGCAGGTGTCCAAGGTGGAGGCCGAGGAAAAGTTCGAGCCCTATGGCACCCCGATTGGCGATGTGCCCGATCCGGATGCCCAGTTGATCGACGGGCTGCGCAGGCAGATCGGAGAGCTGCGCGGACAGATCGGCGAGGTGGCGCGGCTTCAGGCGCGCATCGACGAGTTGGAGCGCGAACTGGCCGAGGTCGAGCAACGGATTGGTCCGGTCGCCGTGCGGGAAGCGGCAAAGGCCGTCGCCACGGCGGATCGCAAGAATTGACGGGTAATGACGGGTGGCGTGGCGCTGCCCAGAGAGAGTTCGGGAGAAGCGAGCAATGCGTTTGAGTACCAAAGGACGATATGCCGTCATGGCGATGGTCGATCTTGCGATGCACAGTGACGGCAGGCCGGTCGCGCTGGCCGCGATTGCGGAGCGGCAGGAGATTTCGCTGTCGTATCTCGAGCAGCTTTTTGCCCGCCTGAAGCGCAATGCCCTGGTCAAGAGCGTGCGCGGGCCGGGCGGCGGCTATTTGCTGGCGCGCGGATCGGACGGGACGCGGGTGTCCGATATCATCCTTGCGGTCGACGAGCCGATCCGTGCCACCCGCTGCGATCCCAATTCGCCGCACGGCTGTACCAGCACCAAGATGCGCTGTGCGACGCATGACTTGTGGGCAGAGCTGAGCAACCAGATCCACCTCTTTCTGAGTTCGGTAACGCTGGCGGACATCGTCGACCGCCGCGTTCTCGGCGCCAGCGGCCGGTTCATGGGCGGCGAGACGATGGCGCAGGCCGGCCCGGCAATGGTCGACGCTGCCGAATGAATTAGGGCAGGGCGGCCGTGCGATGTGACTGACGCGAAACCCTGCTACCTCGACCATAACGCGACGACCCCGCTGCGCCCGCAGGCGGCGCAGGCGGTGATGCGTGCATTCGCGCATGTCGGCAATCCGTCGTCGGTTCATTCGTTCGGGCGTGCAGTCCGCCGCGTCCTCGAGGAAGCCCGCGAACAGGTCGCTGCGCTGGTGTCCGCCCGCCCGGCGGACGTGATCTTCACGAGCGGCGGCACCGAAGCCAACAATCTGGCGCTGCGCGGCTGTGGCCGCCCGCGCATGCTGGCGTCAGCTGTCGAGCACCCCTCGGTCCTGGAGGCGGCGGATGGGATCGAGACCGTACCGGTGGACGCGAACGGCATCGTCGATCTCGATGCGCTGGCGCAGATTCTGGAGCGGGACGACCGGCCTGCCGTCGTCTCTGTCATGCTGGCCAACAACGAGACTGGCGTCATTCAGCCCGTCAGCGAAGCGGCACGTATCGCGCATCGCGGCGGTGCACTGGTCCACTGCGACGCCGTCCAGGCCGCGGGCAGACTGACGCTGAACATGGATGCGCTCGGCGTCGACATGCTGACGCTCTCGGGGCACAAGCTGGGCGGTCCCAAGGGCGTCGGCGCGCTGGTCGCCCGCGAATCGATTTCGTTGCGCCCGATCATTCGCGGCGGCGGGCAGGAGCGGGGGCGACGGTCCGGCACCGAAAACCTCTCCGGCATCGCCGGTTTCGGCGCCGCGGTGCTGGCGGCGGCTGAGGAAATTGGCACAGCGCCCGCAATGGCCCGGTTGCGGGACGGGCTGGAGGACCGGATCCGCCGGCATGTCCCCGCCGCCCATGTTGTCGCCGCCGGAACCGAGCGCCTGGCCAACACCAGTTGCCTTGCCTTGCCCAACATCTCTGCCGAGGCCCAGATCATGGCGCTCGATCTGGCCGGGGTCGCCGTGAGTGCGGGATCCGCCTGCTCATCCGGCAAGGTGAAGGCGAGCCATGTATTGCGCGCCATGGGTCTGACCGACGAGATCGCCGGATGTGCAATCCGCGTAAGCCTCGGTGCCGGGAACGAGCAGTCGGATATCGATCGCTTCGTCGCCGTGTATGCGGAATTCGCTGCTCGAGCGGGGGTTTCGGCGGCGTAGCAGCAGTCCTATCTGTACGCTATCCATTTCGGGATGCGACAATCTGGACCACGTTGTACCTGTTTTTCGCTTGAAATCAGGACCAAATTGTATATGTTTTAACCGGACCAAATTAGTACGGTATTTGAAATCGTGTTCAAGATCAGCAGGATGACAGACTACGGTGTCGTGGTCATGGCGCAGTTGGCGCAGGCGACCGACGCTGTTGTGACGGCGCCGGACATCGCCAGTGCCGCGGGTCTGCCGCCGCCGACCGTCGCCAAGATCCTGAAGCGCATGACGCGGGGCGGCCTCGTTACATCGCAGCGCGGGGTCCACGGCGGTTACGCGCTGTCCCGGCCGGCGGAGCAGATCAGCGTTGCCGACATCATCGCGGCGCTGGAAGGGCCGGTGGCGGTGACGGCCTGTGTCGATGGCGCGTCGGGCGAAGCGTGCACGGTCGAAAGCCTGTGCCTGATCCGGGGTTGCTGGGACCGGGTAAACGCGGCGGTCACGCGCACCCTGGCTTCGATGTCACTGGCCGAGATCGCCGCCCCGCCGAATTTCATCGATTTGCCGGCCGAGCCGCGGCGCCGGTCGGCGGACCGGTGACGTCACAGCCTGCAGCGAATTGCCCGGAGGGACGACATGGTGGCAACGCCTGAAACCATTGAGCAACTACGCTCTGTAACCGACGAGAAGTACAAGTACGGCTTCGTCACGGACATCGACGCCGATGTCGCGCCGAAGGGGCTGAACGAGGACATCGTCCGGTTCATCTCCGCCAAGAAGGGGGAGCCAGACTGGCTGCTCGAATGGCGGCTCAAGGCCTATCGCGCCTGGCTGGAGATGGAGTCCCCGAACTGGGCCAAGCTGAAGATCGACCCGATCGACTATCAGGACGCCTATTATTATTCGGCGCCGAAGGTCAAGGACGGGCCGAAGAGCCTGGACGAGGTCGACCCGAAGCTGCTGGAGACCTACGAGAAGCTGGGCATTCCGCTCAAGGAGCAGGAATGGCTCGCCGGCGTCGCCGTCGACGCGGTGTTCGACAGCGTCTCCGTCGCGACGACCTACAAGGAGCGGCTGGAGCAGGAGGGCATTATCTTCTGTTCGATTTCCGAGGCGGTGCAGAACCATCCCGAACTGGTGCAGAAATACCTCGGCTCTGTCGTTCCCTACACTGACAACTTCTTCGCCACGCTGAACAGTGCGGTCTTCACCGACGGCTCGTTCGTCTACGTCCCGAAGGGCGTGCGCTGCCCGATGGAGCTGTCGACCTACTTCCGCATCAACGCGCAGAACACCGGCCAGTTCGAGCGCACGCTGATCATCGCCGACGAGGGCTCCTACGTCAGCTACCTGGAGGGCTGCACCGCGCCGATGCGCGACGAGAACCAGCTGCACGCCGCGGTGGTCGAGCTGGTCGCCCTCGACGACGCCGAGATCAAGTACTCGACGGTGCAGAACNNGCAGAACTGGTATCCGGGCGACGAGAACGGCGTCGGCGGGATCTACAACTTCGTCACCAAGCGGGGCGCCTGCCGGGGCGTCAATTCCAAGATCTCCTGGACCCAGGTGGAGACCGGCTCGGCGATCACCTGGAAGTACCCCAGCTGCATCCTGCAGGGCGACAACTCGGTCGGCGAGTTCTACTCGGTCGCCATCACCAACAACCGCCAGCAGGCCGACACCGGCACCAAGATGATCCACATCGGCCGCAACACGCGCTCGACGATCATCTCCAAGGGCATCTCGGCCGGTCGCGCCGACAACACCTATCGCGGCCTCGTGCGGATCCAGCCGAAGGCGGAGGACGCGCGCAACTATACCCAGTGCGACAGCCTCCTGATCGGCGACAAGTGCGGCGCGCACACGGTGCCGTACATCGAGTCCCGCAACCCCTCGGCAAAGGTGGAGCACGAGGCGACGACGGCCCGGATCAGCGAGGACCAGCTGTTCTACTGTCGCCAGCGCGGCTTGTCGGAGGAGGAGGCGGTGTCGCTGATCGTCAACGGCTTCTGCCGCGAGGTGCTGCAGCAGCTGCCGATGGAGTTCGCCGTCGAGGCGCAGAAGCTGGTCGGCATCAGCCTGGAGGGCAGCGTCGGCTGACGCGCGCCGCCGCAACCATACGGATTTGGGGAAAACAATGGCATTGCTGGACATTCGCAATCTGCACGTAACGGTCGACGACAAGCCGATCCTCAAGGGGATCGACCTGGCGATCGAAAAGGGCGAGGTGCACGCCATCATGGGCCCGAACGGCTCCGGCAAGAGCACGCTGTCCTACGTCATCGCGGGGCGGGACGGGTATGAGGTGACGGACGGCCAGGTCCTGTTCAATGGCAACGACCTGCTGGAGCTGGAGCCCGAGGAGCGCGCCTGCGCCGGGCTGTTCCTGGCCTTCCAGTACCCGGTCGAGATTCCCGGCGTGACCAACACGACCTTCCTGAAGACGGCGCTGAATTCGCTGCGCAAGGCGCGCGGCGAGGGCGAACTCGACGCCATGCAGTTCCTCAAATTCGTGCGCGAGAAGGCGAAACCGCTCGGAATCGGCGACGACATGCTCAAGCGCGCGGTCAATGTCGGGTTCTCCGGCGGCGAGAAGAAGCGCAACGAAATCCTGCAGATGGCGGTGCTGGAGCCGCTCCTCGCGGTGCTGGACGAGACGGATTCAGGCCTTGACATCGACGCGCTGAAGATCGTTGCCGAAGGCGTGAACACGCTGCGCCGCCCCGACAATGCGACCCTTGTGATCACCCATTACCAGCGGCTGTTGGACTATATCGTGCCGGACCGCGTGCACGTACTCGCCAACGGCCGCATCGCGAAGTCCGGCGGCAAGGAGCTGGCGCTCGAACTCGAGGCCAAGGGATACGCGCAGTTCAGCGGCGCCGAGGCGGCCTGAGGACGAGGATCTATGGCGAAGCAGACGATCAGGGAATTCTCGCTGGCCGCCGGTTACGAGGCGGTGGCGTCGCATCTGCCGGGATCGGATATTGCCTGGCTCGACTCGCTGCGGGCGCAGGGCATCTCGGCATTCCGGGCGAACGGCCTGCCGACCCGTCGCGTCGAAGCCTGGCGCTATACCAATCTGAATGCCCTGGCCAAGACCGGATTCGCACCGGCCCGAGATGACATCGAACTGGCCGCGGTGCCGGACCACGCCGCGCTAGCCATCGCCGACGCCTGCCGTATCGTACTGGTCAACGGCCGGCTGCGCCGCGATCTGTCCGATCTCGAGCGGCTGCCGGACGGCATGACGGCATCGGCTCTGGCCGATCTGCTGCGCCGTGCGCCGGGCGAAGCCGAGGATCTGATCGTGCCGGCGCCGGCCGGACGCGAGGGCGTTCTGGCCGCCCTCAACGACGCCTTCATGGAGGACGGTCTGGTGCTGCGGATCGCAGCTGGCGCCAAGGTCGAGACGCCGATCCACCTCATCTCCGTTGGCGTCCCCGTGGCCGGACAGGCCATCGCCTTCCACCCGCGCAACCGGATCGTCGCGGAGGCGGGCAGCCGCGCCACCGTCGTCGAGTCGCATTTCGGCGTTGGTCTCGGCGCCTATTTCTCGAATGGGCTCTGCGATGTCACCGTCGGCCGCGGCGCGAGCCTTACCCATGCCAAGCTGCAGGACGAGGGAGAGGCGGCGTTCCACGTGGCTTTGGTCCGTGCGACGATTGGCGACGATGCGGTCTACGACAGCTTCGTTCTGCATCGGGGCGGCGAACTGGCGCGACATGAAGTGCATGCGGCGATCGAGGGCACCGGCGCGGAATGCCGCCTCAATGGGGCCTATCTCGGCGCCGGCCGGCAGCACATCGACAACACGACGGTGATCGACCACAAGGCGCCGGGCAGCCGCTCCAGCGAGGTCTACAAGGGTGTTCTGGCCGGCCGTGCACGCGGCGTGTTTCAGGGCCGCATCGTCGTCCATCGCGACGCCCAGCAAACCGACGGCCATCAGCTCAACAAGACACTGCTGCTGTCGCGTGCGGCCGAGATGGATACCAAGCCCGAGCTCGAGATCTATGCGGATGACGTCAAGTGCAGCCACGGCGCGACCGTCGGCGAGCTCAGCGAGATGGAGCTGTTCTACTTGCGCGCCCGCGGCATCGACGAGGCGACGGCGCGCGACATGCTGGTCTCGGCGTTCCTGTCGGAGGCGGTCTCGGAGCTGCGCGACGAAGGCTTGGCGGCGGCGTTCGCCGAGCGCATCGCGGGCTGGGTCGACGCGCGGCACCAGGAGGACAGGGAGGAGGCGGCATGAGCGCCCAGGCCGATCTCGTCGAACGCGCCGATTTCGACGTCGACGCCGTGCGCCGCGACTTCCCGATACTGTCGCGCGAGGTTCACGGCAAGCCGCTGGTCTTTCTCGACAGCGCCGCGTCTGCCCAGAAACCGCGCCAGGTCCTGGATGCGGAGCGGCACGTCTACGAGCACGAATACGCCAACGTCCATCGCGGCATCCATTACCTCAGCCAGATCTGCACCGACCGCATGGAGGCGGCGCGCGAGACCGTGCGCGGCTTCCTGAACGCCGCCAGCACGAAGGAGATCGTCTTTACCCGCAACGCGACCGAGTCGATCAACCTCGTCGCCGCGTCCTGGGGCCGCAATTTCCTGAAGGCGGGAGACGAGATCGTCATCTCCGAGATGGAGCACCACTCCAACATCATCCCCTGGCAGCTGCTGCGCGCCGAGAAGGACATAGTCCTGCGCGTGGCGCCGGTCAGCGACGAGGGCGAGCTCGTCATGGACGGCTTCGCCAGGCTGCTGAACGAGCGCACTCGACTGGTCGCCATAACGCACATGTCGAACGTCCTGGGCACGATTGTCCCGGTCCGAGACATCGTGCGCATGGCGCACGACGCCGGTGCCAAGGTGCTGCTGGACGGTGCGCAGGCGGTCACGCACATCCCCGTCGACATGCGCGCGCTGGATTGCGATTTCTATGTGTTCTCGGGCCACAAGCTCTACGGGCCGAGCGGCATCGGCGTGCTGTATGCCAAGGAGGCGCTGCTGGACGCCATGCCGCCCTATATGGGCGGCGGCGAGATGATCCGCAGCGTGACCTTTGAAAAGGCCGAGTGGGCGGACCTGCCATACAAGTTCGAGGCGGGCACGCCGGCGATCGCGCAGTCCGTCGGGCTTGGCGCCGCGATCGACTACGTTACCGGCCTCGGGCTCGATGCGATCGGCGCACATGAGGCGGAGCTCGTGACCTACGCGAACCAGCGGCTGTCGTCGATCGACGGGCTGAAGCTGATCGGCACCGCACCGGGCAAGGCGAGCGTGGTGTCGTTCACCATGGACTGCGCCCACCCGCACGACATTGGCACACTGGTGGATCGCGCGGGCGTCGCCATCCGGGTCGGCCACCACTGTGCGCAGCCGCTGATGGACCGCCTCGGCGTCGCCGCGACGGCGCGGGCCTCTTTCGGGCTTTACAACACGCGTGCCGAGGTCGACCGGCTGACCGAGGTGCTCGAAGGGGTACGGGAGTTCTTCGGCTGATGTTCGACGAGTTGCGAGAACTCTACCAGGAAGTGATCCTCGATCACGGCAAGAGCCCGCGGAATTTCCGCGCCATCGAGGGCGCGCGTTTCCATGCCCATGGTCACAACCCGATGTGCGGCGACCAGTTGGAAGTGTTCGTCACCGCCGACGACGGTGGGCAAATTACCGATGCGAGCTTCGTCGGCAGGGGCTGCGCCATCTCGGTCGCCTCGGCCTCACTGATGACCGAGATGCTACGCGGCAAGACGATCGACGAGGCGCGGCGCATGTTCGACGGGTTCCATGAGATGTGCACGACCGGCGGCGACGATCCCCTTGCCGGCCTGGCCGAAGAGGATGCGGACCGGCTGCAGGTGCTGTCCGGTGTGCGCGAGTTCCCGATGCGGGTGAAGTGCGCGACCCTGGCCTGGCATACGATGAATGCCGCGACCAGGGGCATAGACGAAGTTTCCACCGATGACGGGCTGGGAGCAGGATGATGACACAGCAGGCATCGACGATGCGCGATTTCATGCCGCTTTCGTCGCCGGCAGACGGCACGGCGCGCGCCGGTGCGCCGCTGGCGCCGGGTGCAACGGCCGCCGCTCGCGAGGCGGTGATCGAGGCGCTGCGGACCGTGCACGACCCCGAGATTCCGGTGAACATCTACGATCTCGGGCTGATCTACGAGCTGGAGATCGCGGATGACGGCTCCGTGCGGATCGGCATGACGCTGACCGCGCCGGCCTGTCCGGTCGCCGGTGAGATGCCGCAGTGGGTGGCCGATTCGGTGGCCGCGGTCGACGGCGTCGGCGAGGTGGAAGTATCGATGGTCTGGGACCCGCCCTGGACGCCCGAGCGGATGTCCGACGATGCCAAGATGCTACTGGATATCGGCTGACCGCGTAACGACATAATGGATGGCCGGGTGTTGATACACCCGGGGAGTACGAGAGCATGGAAAAACCCAAGGCGATGACCCTGACGGACGCGGCCGCGGCACGCGTCAAACACCTGATGGCGCAGACCGACAAGGCCGTCATCGGCGTGCGCGTCGGCGTGACGATGCAGGGCTGCTCGGGCATGAGCTACAAGATGGAGTACGCCGAGGAGGAGCGGCCGTTCGAGGAGGTCGTCGAGGACAAGGGCGTGAAGATCTTCATCGATCCCGCGGCGACGATGTTCCTGCTCGGCTCCGAGATGGACTGGGTCGAGGACAAGCTCGCCTCGCGGTTCGTCTTCAACAATCCGAACGTGAAGGGGATGTGCGGCTGCGGCGAGTCGTTCCACGTTTGACCGCGGCGGCAATAACAACAGGTCCGGCCTGCGGGGGTCGCGGCAACTGAGTGGGCGGGAAGACCGAGGCATATGCCCAAGATGACGTTCATAGAACCGGACGGCACCCGCAGGGAGGTCGACGCCCCGCTGGGCCTGTCGATCATGGAGATCGCCCACAAGCACGACATCGACATCGAGGGCGCTTGCGGCGGCTCGCTGTCCTGCTCGACCTGCCATGTCATCGTCGACCCCGCCTGGTTCGGCAAGCTGCCGGAGCCCGACGAGGAGGAGGAGGACATGCTCGACCTCGCCTTCGGACTGACCCGCACCTCGCGGCTCTGCTGTCAGCTGATCATGACCGAGGATCTGGACGGCATTACCGTCACGCTTCCGGAAGAGACGCATAATTTCCTGTTGGATTGATCCGAGACGACACGGCTCTTTTTGTGGCGACGGGGGTCGTGGCGCCTGACGCTGTGTTCCGGATCAGCCATGCCGCGCGTCGGCGAACGCCGGCGAATGGAACGTTGACGATAGCTTTGGTCGGTCAGTGCGAAGATCCGTCTGGATGCACCGCGTCGGGTCCGGCCCGCGCAATACGTCCCGCGATATCTGCCGTTTCCGCGGCAATCGCATCAAGCTCGTCAGATGTGAATTCCGGCCGATAATATGCCGGTGGCCTCAGCCGCCCCGCGAACCGTGCCAGCGCCGCCTCGTCGGTCTCAAGGCGGCAATGATGCATCATCCGGCTCATCGTTTCCTGCGGGTGGTCACAAAGGTTCTCGTAACGGAGGATCATCGTAGCCTTGCGCAGCGCCTCATCGCGATCCAGCAACTCGGCCACATATCCGTAAATCATCGCCCAGTACCGGGCCCAGCCACGGGCATCTTCGCCGGATTCCCAGAGCGCCTGGATTTCCCGGACCCTGTCGACGTCGCCGCAGTTGATCGGCCGCAGGTCAAGCCCGAACTCGAAGTGGCCGACGCGACGCATGTAGTCGACAGCCCGCGGATTGCCCCGCTCACCCGCGCAGAACAGCTCGTGCTGCTTGATCAGTGATGCGACATGCCACACGGGATCGCGGACGGGGACGATGAACCGTGCGTCGGCAAACAGCTTGTGCAGATAGCCCATGCGCGTGACGTTGTAGTTTCCCTTCGACAGGTACCGTCGTTTGGCCCGCGCCGCGAGCAGCTTTCGGATATGCTCGCGATAGAATTTCTCGAACGCCGCGTTCTCGGCTGTTCGGTCCAGCACATGCGATCGGCCGGGATCGTGGGTGTGGCTGAAAAACGCCATCCAGATTGCCTCTTCGCGGGCTTCGGGACTGTCCGCGGTGACCATGAGGCCGTCCTTGTGGGCGCGCTCCGCCGCGACGAGGGGGCCACGGCGGGTCCTCTCGACGAACCAATTCCACCACCACGGCGTGAAGACCGGGGGAAAGTCGCGATAGAGGTGCGTTGCAACGTCGCCATGCGATGCCAGAATTTCGAGCGCGATCGTCGTGCCGGCGCGGGCCAGACCCGTTACGTAAATCGGTGCCGTGATCGGGACGGACGCAACCGCATCCGCCAGCACGCGTGTTTCGAGGTTGCCAAGCCCGATCCATAAACGGGGAAATCGCTCGATCAGGCCGCCGACGACATGATCGAAGCCGGAAACCCGGAATGACGCTTCGATATCCTGGCTTGTTGTCATCAGTCCGCCTGTCCCCGGTCTCGTTCAGCGGATTCGGAACAGCAGCTTGACGGCAACCGACGCAACGAGGACGACGAGGATGAACGGGGCCTCCCAGCCGCGCATCCAACCCGGACCGAATGGAAGGAACTCCTTGGGGTGCAGCTCGACGCCGATCAGGTCGACCGGCGCATCGTCCGGCAGCGAACCGAGCGGATTGGCAAAGAAGATGTTCCACCATAAGCGCTTGTGGATAACCGGGACGGGTCGTGCCAGCGGCAGGGTCAGCATCGGCTGACCGGAGTCGTCGGTCACCTCGACCGTTCGGTCCGCAGCGGGCCACAGCAGGGTCCACGGGCCGTCGCCGGAGACGGGCGCGGTGCCCGGCCACGCCAGCGGACGGCTGGTCGGCTCACCATAGACGCGAACGGGCTCGCCGGTCTGCGGCAACTCGTAGCCGTAGTTTGCGGCGAGCCATCCCATCATCACAAGAACGGGCAGCGAGCCAACGAGGGCGGGTCCAAGTGCGAGGCCGAGGTGCCGCACAGAGGTCGACAGTGATCGGCCCATGACCGCCCATATGCCCGCGAAGGTACCGTCATACGCGGCGAGTGCCTGACGTGCCTCGGCGGCATCGCGCCGGACGGTCTCCAGTTTGCGCTGCGGCGAGGCGAGCCAATAGAGTGCCATCGACAGCGTTCCGGAAATCGTGCCCCACAGGACCAGCCGGGCCGAGTCGGGCAGCAGGTGTGCCAGTGCTAGGTCTGCCGAGCTGAGGAGCGGCGCGGGTATGTCGAAGATGCCGGTTTCCATCGGCCCCGCCGGTCGCTCCTATTCGGCGGCGCCGGGAGACGTCGTGTGCTGGCTTTCCTCGGCGGTCGCCGTATTTTCCGTGGCGGACTGCCTGCCGGCCTTGAATTTACGGTACAGAAGCCGTAGCGGCCAGAACAGGACGATGGCCACGGCGGTTGCGATTGCGGCCAGCACCGCCAAAAGAGATCCGGCAAGGCTTGCACCCGCGCCCGGTCCGATATAGGCCTGCGCCGCCACGGGTGACAGAACGATCCAGGTGGCACCCATGAGCGCGACAACACGAATGATCATGGCGATTCGTCCGTTTCCAATATCCGCGGACCGCACCTCCGCGCCGGGACCTCCCGGCGGTGCGGAACAGGGTGCCGATCCCCTGCGTTGAGGGGAATTCACCGCCGACAGGATTTCATGCCTGCGTAAAGAAAACTTTAAGGGGGACTTTTCGCGGCGCACCCGCGTACCACCGCCCCCCGAACTGGCGGCCCCATGCACGGCATAGGACGATGTTAACGTCTGGCGACTACAACACGATCGGTGGTATGCAGATCACGAAGTCGCCGTTCCCCCCAGGGAGCGGGAATTCTCAGGAAAGGTGCCAGCGGTGTCGATTGTTGTAACGGGTGGCGCGGGTTTTATCGGCTCTGCCGTGGTTCGGCAACTGATCGCGGAAACCGAGGAGACCGTTATCAACGTCGACGCCCTTACCTATGCGGGGAACCTCGATTCGCTGGGTCCGGCGCGCGAAGACGACCGCCATGTCTTCGAGCGGGTGGACATCCGCGACGCGGCGGCGGTGACGCGCGTGTTCGCCCGGCACAGACCACGTGCCGTAATGCACCTGGCTGCCGAATCGCATGTCGACCGTTCGATCGACGGGCCGGCGGACTTCATACAGACCAATATCGTCGGCACGTATACGCTCCTCGAAGCTGCGCGCACCTATATCGAGACGCTTGATGAGGCGGAGCGCCGGATGTTCCGGTTCCATCATGTATCGACCGACGAGGTGTACGGGACGCTGGGTGCCGACGGGCGGTTTACCGAGGAAACGGCGTACCGGCCGAACTCTCCCTATTCGGCCAGCAAGGCATCGTCGGACCATCTCGTGCGGGCCTGGGGCGAAACCTTCGGATTGCCGATCGTCATCACCAACTGTTCGAACAACTACGGCCCCTATCAGTTCCCCGAAAAGCTGATCCCGGTGATGATCCTCAACGCGCTGGACGGCAAGCCGCTGCCGATCTACGGTAAGGGCGAAAACGTGCGCGACTGGCTTTATGTCGAGGATCACGCCGCGGCACTTCGCCTGGTTCTGGAGCGGGGTGAGCTTGGCGAGACTTACAACATCGGCGGCTCGGCCGAACGCCGGAATATCGACGTTGCGCGCGCGGTATGTGCGATCCTGGATGAGCTGCTACCGGCGTCGCCGCACCGCCCGCATGAGAACCTCATTACCTTCGTTGCCGATCGGCCGGGGCACGATCTGCGCTATGCCATCGACAGTTCGAAAATCGAAAGGGAACTGGGATGGACCCCCGTCGAGACATTCGAGACCGGCCTGAGGCGTACCGTCGCCTGGTATCTCGACAACAGTGAGTGGTGGGAGCGAATTCTTTCCGGCGCATACCGGGTCGAGCGCCTGGGGCTAGGGCGGGGGCGTGCGTGATGGGTGCGCAGGCGGTGAAGAAGGGCATCATCCTCGCGGGCGGATCGGGCACGCGCCTGTATCCGATCACCACGTCGGTCAGCAAGCAGCTGCTGCCGGTCTACGACAAGCCGATGATCTACTATCCGCTGTCGGTGCTGATGCTGGCCGGTATCCGAGAGATCCTGGTGATCACGACGCCGGACGACTCAACGGCGTTCCAGCGGCTGCTGGGAGACGGATCCCAATGGGGAATAGCGGTTACCTATGCCGTTCAGCCCCGGCCCGAGGGCCTCGCCCAGGCATTCATCATCGGCCGCGATTTTGTCGGATCAGACCCTGTGTGCCTTATCCTCGGCGACAACATTTTCTACGGCCACGGATTGGCAGGACAGTTGCAGTCCGCCGCGTCCCGAGGCAACGGCGCCACGGTTTTCGCCTACTGGGTGCGTGATCCGGAACGATACGGCGTGGTATCGTTCGACAAGGGTGGCCGCGCCATCGATATCGAAGAAAAACCTGCTCAACCGAAGTCAAATTTTGCGGTGACCGGACTTTATTTCTACGATGCCGACGTCGTGGATATCGCTGCTGGTCTCAAACCGTCGGCACGCGGCGAACTGGAGATCAGTGATGTCAACCTTGCCTATCTTAAACGCGGTGACTTGCGCGTAGAGATGCTCGGCCGCGGTGCCGCTTGGCTGGACACCGGCACCCACGAGTCGCTGCTGCAGGCCGCCCAGTTCGTCGAAGTCGTGGAAGCGCGCCAGGGCCTGAAGATCTCGTGTGTCGAGGAGATCGCGTGGCGGATGGGCTTCATCGACAGCAGTGCCCTGCGTGCCTTGGCGGAACCGCTGGCGAAGAACGGCTATGGGCAATATCTTCTCGATCTCTTGAAACGGCACACCGGATGAAGGTCACGAAGACGGAACTGCCCGGCGTCCTGCTTGTCGAGCCGAACCGGTTCGGCGATGACCGCGGTTTCTTTCAGGAAACCTGGCACGCCCGCCGCTATCATGACGCCGGAATCTCCGGCGCCTTCGTGCAGGACAACATGTCGATGTCGAGCCGCGGCGTGTTGCGTGGTCTGCATTTCCAGCAGCCGAATGGGCAGGGTAAGCTCGTCTTTGTCCTCGAGGGCGAGGTGTTCGATGTTGCAGTCGACGTTCGGGTCGGATCTCCACATTTCGGCAAATGGACCGGCACGATGCTCTCTGCGGAGAACGGGCTTCAACTTTTCATCCCGGCCGGCTTTGCCCACGGGTTCTGCGTTACCGGGAAGACGGCATTGTTCGCGTACAAGTGCACCGACTTCTATGACCGCGAGGCGGAGCGCACGATCCGCTGGGACGATCCCCAGATCGGAATCGAATGGCCGATATCCGCGCCGCGGGTGTCGGACAAGGACGCGGCTGCGCCATCCCTGGCCGACATAGCCAGGGAATTCCTGCCGCGCTACGGGGACGGGGAGTGACCGCTCCGATCCTGCTCCTTGGGGGCAACGGCCAGATAGGCTGGGAGCTTCGTCGCACGCTTGCGCCATTGGGTCCGGTCACGGCGCTTGAACGCACCGATGTCGATCTCGCCGACGGCAAGGCCTTGCGCAAGGTCGTAAGGGACGCGGCGCCAGCCCTTATCGTCAACGCGGCCGCATATACGCAGGTCGACCGGGCCGAGAAGGATGCCGCGCTCGCTCAGGCGGTAAACGGCACGGCACCGGGCATTCTTGGGGAGGAGGCAAACCGCCTCAACGCGGGTCTGGTGCATATTTCCACGGATTACGTCTTCGACGGTGCAGCGGCGCGCCCCTACCGCGAGGAGGACGCCGCCGCGCCGATCAGCGTTTACGGCAAGAGCAAGCTTGCGGGCGAGGCGGCGGTCGCCGGTTCGGGCTGCGCGCATCTGATCCTGCGCACGAGCTGGGTCTATTCGATGCGCGGGTCGAACTTCCTGCTCACGATTCGACGCCTGGCCGGCGAACTTGACGAACTCCGGATCGTTGAGGATCAGCGTGGTGCTCCGAGTTGGGCGCGCATGATCGCCGAGGCGACGGCGGCGATCCTGGTTCGCTGCGGTGCCCCGTCGGATACCGGCCTGTTGACCGAAAAGGGCGGGCTGTACCACCTGACCGCGTCGGGCCAGACGAGCTGGCACGGCTTCGCTGAGGCGATCGTCGACTGGCTGCGCGCGACGGGCCAGCCGGTCCGCTGCCGCCGTGTCCTTGCGATCCCGACGGCCCAATATCCGACCCCGGCGAAGCGACCCGCCAACTCCCTGCTGGATTGCACGAAGCTGCGCGATGCCTTCGGGATCGCGCTGCCCGACTGGCGCGACCAGTTGGCGTTGTGCACCGAGACTGGGTCTTGCGGTTAAGGGCGGCGAAACATTGAGCCGCCGGTTGGTCGTTCAGTCGACCTGTTCCGGTCTTTCCATCACGGGTCCATCTTCAAGAACGGGAGTTCGTCGTACGCGAAACGCATGGCGCTTGGAACCACCGCGACGTAATCGGTGCCATCCTTTTGCCGCCGTCCGGGAGTCCGGTATTGCCAGACCACTTCTTTGTCCCGGGTCACTTCGATGATACGTCCGTTTTCCGACTCGACGATCAGGATGTTGTCGTTTGGCAGCCGTTGTTGCACGCCATAACCCAGCGTAAACAGCGGGTCCTCCGGACGGCCTGCGTACAGCCATTCGGTCCGCTGCGTCACCGGGTCGAACTCGATGACACGCGATCCCAGTTCGGGCCCGATATGGCCCAGGTTGTCGAAGATGAGCATGTTGCCGTTCGGCAGGATTTCCGGCTCATGCTGGCGGAACCACATGCCCCCCATGGACCAGACGATCTTCTCCTGTGACGGATCGAGCACGGCGATCATGTTCATCTCACGCATCGAGATGAGAAGCTGGCCTGGACGTGTGAAGGGCAGGCGATCCGCTTGACGTTGGTCGATGAGATTTATCGTGTTGGTATGGGTATAATCGCCCAGGAGCGAATCGAAGTGCATGGCCGTCAGGCTGGGCCAGTGCACCGAATTGTAGAACGCGTCGATGATATAGATCTTCTTCCTGATTTCTCCCGTATCCGAGATGACGGCGACGTAGTCCATGATGTAAGGCGTGTGCAATCGCGGCAGGCCAAGATAGCTCTTGGTGCTGATCTCGTGGCCGAGCGCGTAAATCGTCCCATCCTCGTTGACCGCAAGGTCGTGATGCAGGGACTCGCTTATCCGCCAGATCAGGTGCGAATTCCTGTCCAGCTTGACCAGACCCATTCCGTACGGCGTTACGTCCGGCGATTCGACGACGATTATGATATCGCCGTTCGGAAAGACGACGGCTCTGCGCGGATATACTGTCGGCGCGTTTTCGGAACCTTGCCCTTGCTGCGCGGTGGTCCAGTCGATCTCGCCCGGCAACGTCCAGCGATGCGCCATTTCCCCTTCCATGGTCACAAGATCGACGGCCGATTCGTCGCTTCGCAGCACCATGGTCAGGCCATTGAACGCCCGGGTCCGATCATAGCGGCTGATGACCGGATCATCGTCGGAAATCGGCGTAACGACAGGTCGCCACAGATTTCCGTACGGCCCGGCATCGGACAGCGGTACGACCAGAGTGCTCAGGACGGCCGCATCCCGCAGCACGTGGTTGAATGGGCTGTTGCCTCGCAGAGCCACGACGGCACCGGCAACAACCAGGAGAAAGACAAAGGCGATTGCTGCGAGTGCCATGGGCACCGCTGCTCGGACGGAAAGGAACGATCTAAGGCGCTGCGGCAAATTCTTCTGCATTCGATCAGTTGGGGCAGATAGGTGTGGATCCCGTGCAGATGGATTCAGAACCGGAGGTTAATCTCTGGTGTGGCGCGTCGATGGATCTACGGACCGGCGGCATTACCGGACTGCGCGCCAACCGTCGATTCGCCAAACGCTCGGAATTGCGCGAAATTGCGGCCAGTAACGTGAGAGGAAACCAGCAGCCAGGATGAGGAATGCCCAGCCATAGAGAGACGCGAAGAAAAAGTGACTTGCCCGGGAGTCCTCGGCGCCGATGACCTCCATCAACCGGTACAGCAGCCCCACCAGCGCGAAATGAAACAGTACCGGCATGGCGAGCACAGCGCCTCCCAGCTTCATCGCCGAGTTCCACCTGAATGAGAGAAAAATCGGCAAGAGGAACAACACATAATGAATCCAGCCGATCGGCGACGCCAGGACTGTCGCCACCAGCGCGACGGCGCTGGCATCTTCACTGCGCGGTTGGAAACGCCAGGCCCACAATGCGATACCGGCAAGCATCAGGAAGCCGAGAGCAACTCCGATCCATAAGACGCCCGCGCGCGCCGACATTGCGGCGAGCGACAAATTGGTTCCAAATAGAATTCGTCCCGGATCGCTTGTCATCCAGGCGTCTAGCCACTGTACATAGACCCCCGGTCCGAAGATGACGGCCGGCAGGATGCTCAGGATTGCGGCACCTGCAAGCGCCGCCAGAGCGGTGCGCCTGTATCCGGCAATGAACAGGACCACCGGCCAGACCAGGAAATTGGGTTTCATGGCGACAAGAATGCCCATCATGAGGCCGGCCGATACGGGGCGCTCCCGCTCCAGCAGAATCCAGGCGGCAACCGAACAGACCAGCAGCAGGATGTATATTTGACCAAGATCCAGCGTGTCCCAGAAGCCCGGGAAGCAGGCGGCCCACAAGATCATCCATTTGCTCGGGCTCTCCTGGCGCGTCGAAGACAGCACGATCATCGTGGCGACGAACAGTGACAGGGACAGCCACCAGGTAATCTGGAAGGCCAGTCCAGGTTCGATCATCGACAGTGGCGCGAAAACCAGGAGGGAGACCGGCGGGTTCAGGTTCGGATTAAACCCGTGGAAAAAGCGCGTCTCGACAAAGAAGCTGAGCTGGTACTCGGCATATGGATTCAAACCGCGACGCGCCGCAGCGCCGGATTCGTAAAACGTACCGAAATCACGGAGCTGCTTGCGAACCTCGGGCAGTTCGCGCTGCAGCGACGACAGATCTTCGTTGAAGGTATCGATATGCGCGGTTAGGACACGAAGACTGTCCTCGGGCTTGGTAACGAAGTATTGGAAGACGATAAAGAACACCAGGAGTAAGGCGGCTGTTGCACGGGCAGCCGGATGGTTCCAGAAACGAACGGGAATTGACTCCGGGGGTGCCGATTCCGGTGTTCGTTCCGGGTCGAGGGCCTCTGCATCGGACATGGATCGGTGGTTCCAGATTCTGACGCGGCGATGCCATCGGCAACACCGAACAACGTGCCTATCGGCGATCTGACGGCCTCCTTCTCACTGCGGCCGGCAGCCGCTGCGGACGAGAAATACCGCTCCCAACCGCACATATCTCCAACAGCACAATTGTTAGAAGTTCCGTATTAACAATCAGTTAATTAATATCAAGGAAAGAAAACCAGACAGATATTTGATGTAAAGGCGGGAATATTTCACGTCCCGACTGAATACATATGGCCATTGGTCGCACATGGCACATCGAGGGCCCAAATCGGTCGTGACATCGGATAAACAGGCGGCAATCGCAAGACAACCTGGAAACGACACTCCTCGTGGAGCGCCTCAGTCCCGCTGACGAATGGCGTAAAGCGTGAAGTACGAGCCTTCGTGCAACGCCGTCAACCGGCCGGGAAGCGGATTTTCAGCGACTCCGAAATGGGTCAGAAGCACGTAATCGAATCGGCTTGGCCAATCTGTCCAGAAGTCCTGCATTGCAATGAAACCGGCAGGTGGCGTGCCCGCATTTCCATTGCCTGCCGATCGCACCAGCAACGCAACGTCGATCGGGGCACCAAATGCCGTGTCGATGTCCAGCCGTGCCGCTGCGGCGCGAACGGGCTGCTTGGTCGGATCGGTAAAGAGGGTTGGAACGAAGGCGCCGCGGTCGATGACTGCAAGCGCTGACAGATGCCAGTACGCGTAGTCGAATCGTGAGTCGCCGGCCACAACCGGCGCGTTGCGCCGCTGAACGGGCAGGATCGCGGCGCCGCGCTCGATCACCCGTGCGGCCGTTCGGAACTCCGCGAAATCGCGGTCCATGCGGCGCCATTCGAGTGCGACGTCGAATAGGCGGGCGCCGAGCAGCACGGCACCGGCAATCAGGACCGCAATGGCGATGCGGGGGCTGACGGTCCGCGGGCGCAGTCCGGCCACGAGAAGCAGCGCCACGACAGTCGGCAGGCGCAGATCGGCATACCAGATACTGCCCCAAGTGCCTTGAACCCAGAACGGCATCGCCAGTGCGCCCGCGGTCAGCGCCGCCAGCGGCAGACGGAGCGGGTACGCCAGGCGAAGCCGGCCGGTGGCGAAGCCGGCAAGCGGCACTGCCGCCGCGAACAGGAACACCGCGGCGTCGACAGGTTTCAGATAGGCCAGGGTCGGTGACCATACGGCGCGAACCTTCGCGAGGAACGGACCGTACAGAAAGCCGTGCTCGGTGGCGTCCGGCATTGTGCCGAGAACGAGCAACGCTGCGGGCAGAAACGGCCAGGCGACGACAAAGGCCTGCCGGGCCGCGATGCGCCGGTCGCGGCGCCCTGTGGCGAGCAGGCGGGGAAACTCGTATCCGGCAACGCAGACGCCGTACACCGCCAGCGCGAACAAATGGGCGAAAAACAGCCCGACCAGTGCTGCCGGGAACAGGGCCCAGCGGATCCAGGGCGGCCCGCGTTCGCTGGCAATCCAGCCGGCGAACAGGGCCAGTGCGAGGCCGATGGCGAACAGGTAGTTGAGGAATCCCATGATCAGGAGGTGGTTGTACAGCAGCATGAAGACCGCCGTCGGCCAAAGCCCGATGTCGCCGTGCAGAACCCGGTGCAGGGCAAGCGTGCCTCCGACCAGTGCCAGCATTGTCAACACGACGAATACCCGACCTGCGATCTGAAGGGGCAAAACAGCCGCGAGCGGTTGCATGACGAGGTCCATCGCAAGATTCGGCATGGCGCCCCAGGCAACCTGGTAATTCTCGGCAAGCGCGGGGTCGGAATCGATGGCAGTAAGGACGTGCACGCGCGCGAGATGATTCGGGTAGTCGACGAGGCCCGGAATATCGACGAAGGCCAGCGGGAGGAGGACGGCCAGTCCCAGCACGACATAGACGAGACCGCGCCGACGGGCGCCGATAACAAGGTCCGATGGCAGTACCGTGGCGGCGGCCGTGCCGTTCATGGCGCCGCTCCTTGCGCAGGTGTTGCAGGGATTCGCGGTGCCGGGCGGACCCCCGCTGCCTGGCCCTTGTGCCGGATCGTGCCCATGCCTCCGGCCGCCGACCTTCAGCGTGAGTCCGCCGGCGGTACGGCGGCGAACGAGGACGTGTTCGGCGCGGCCAGCTGGCGGGCGACCGGCACGGCCACGAGCAACAGGCCCCATATGTATACCGAGCCGAGCGTCACCTCGACCCAGGTCGGGCCCTCGAACAGGGAATTAGCGATGATCCGCGGCGTTGCCAGCAACACGGCACCGGCAATCATGGCCCGCGACCAGCGGATCGAGAACAGCGGCGGCAGCAGGAACAAGACGTAATGGATCCACGCGATGGGCGAGGCGAGAAGAGCCACGAACATGGCGATGAGGCCGGCGTCGTGCGCATCCGGCCGCCGCCGCCAGGCCCACCATGCGGTGGCCAGCAGCAGGGCCAGCGCGGCGCCCCTGCCGAGCCACGGGATGTCCAGGCGGCCGGCGTAGGCGATGACCGACATGTTGGTGACCCACAGCGCGCGACCCGGATCGTCGTTGGCCAGCACGGCGTACCATTGCGGATAGACCTGCCAACCGAAGAGCAGGATCGGCGCCGCCGACAGTGCCGCGAAGGCGAGCAACGCCGGGACCGCGGTTCGCCGGTGCCCGGCGAGCAGCAGGACCACCGGCCAGACCAGGAAATTCGGTTTGAACGCGGCGACCAGCCCGATCAGCACGCCGGCGGCGGCGAAGCGGCCGCGATCCTGGAGCACCCAGGCGCCGAGCGCTGCGACCATAAGTGGAACGTAAATCTGGCCGAGGAACAGCGTGCCCCAGAAGCCCGGCAACGAGAGCGCCCACAGGACGATCCAGCGGCCGCCCTGCGGCTGATAGGTGCGCGCCAGATAGGCAAGGGCGGCGAGGAAGACAACCAGTGAACTCCACCACAGCAGTCGGAACGTGACGGCCGGGTCGAGCAGCGAGACCGGCGCCATCAGAAGCAGTGAGGCCGGCGGGTTGAGGTTCGGATTGGCGCCGCTGAAGTGCTTGATCTCGACACGGTAGGACAGGTCGTGGATCTCGTATGGATTGCGCCCTTCCAGCGCCGCACGGCCCGACTCGTAGAAGCTGCCGAAATCCCGCAGGCTCTCGTCCGGAAACGAAATCATGAACTGGTACAGGATGTTCAGGACGATGACGAAGGTCGCCACCGCCGCCACGAGTCCCGCAATACTGATGCCGGCCCGACGATCGGGCGGCGCGGCAGCAGGGGTCCGCTGAATTTCAAGGGCGCCGGGCCTGGGTCGGTGCATCGGACGTTCAGTCGCTGTTACGATGGGGTCGCGCCGATCGGTCCGCCTGCAGGCCGCGTCCGACGAGTTGGGGCGGCAAACCGACCGGGAAATCCGGTCCGTCAAACTGCTACAGTCTGCGTTAACATTGCGTTATCGCTGAAAAATCCGCTGCGTAGCGGCAAAGAATGACCGGAGACAGAGCGTGGCAACATTCGCTTCGAAACCGCCCGACCGGCTACCCCGCGGCCTTGCCCCCGAACGGTTCCTGCGCGGCCGCTTCGGCGACTGGGTGGCGCGGCCCTGGCTGGACCGCGCGGCCCTCGGCAGCCTGTCCGGGTATTTCCCGTTGAGCCGGCTGTGGGCGGCGGCGTCAGTGGCCCAGGGCGACCGCGACCGGTTTCGCGATGAGGTGCCGCTGGCCCGCGCCGCCATGCCCGACGACTGGTTGCTGGAGCCCATGCTGGCGGGCGTGCACAGGGCCGTCCGGCGCCACCGGCGGGTCGACCAGGCATGGCGCCGACGGTTCTTCTCGCCGGTCGCTTCGCCGTCGGCTCGCGTGCTCGTCGAGACGGAACTGGAGCGCCGTGCCGCCGCGCGCGTCTGGATGGCGTCGCGCGGCCTGCTCATGCCGTTGCTGGCGAAGGCGAAGCCGGCGCCGGTCCGTTGGTCGATCCCGGCCGTGGGCGATCTCGAAGGCCAGCTGGGCACCGCCCTCGCCGATCCCGCTTCGTATTACGCTGTGCCGGACCCGCTGCCGGAGATCGAGCGATCGCATGCCGTGCCGGGGCCGGACGGCATGGAATGCTGGTTGCGCTTTGCCTCGCCGGGGCGGGCAACCGGCGACACAGCTTGGGCCAAGATATACGAACCCGAGACGTTGCCGGCGCGGGCGCCGACCCTGATCCTGTGCCACGGCCTTGCGGTCGAGACCGAGATGTGGGGCACCGGAATCGGCACGCCGCATGCACTGATCCGCTCGGGCGTCCGGCTGGTTGCGCCGGAGGCGCCCTGGCACAACCGACGTATGGCCGCCGGCCGCTGGGGCGGCGAGCCGCTGCTGGCGACGGCGCCGCGCGGCGCGCCGGACCTGTTCCAGGCGGCACTCGGCGAGATTGCGACGCTGATCGGCTGGGCGCGCGGGCAGGGCAGTCCCGTGGTGGCGCTCGGCGGCACCAGCCTCGGCGCGCTGACAAGCCAGCTGGCGGCGGTCCAGGCCCGATACTGGCCGGAGCCGCTGCGGCCCGATCTGCTTTACCTCGTGGCGACCGGCGGCAGCGTGCAGCAAGTTGCGGTGGGCAGCGAGTTGACGGACGTGTTCGGGCTGGGCGACCTCTTGGCGGCCGCCGGCTGGGACGATGCGGCACTGGCCAGGTTGGAGCCGCTGACGGATCCGCTGGGCGCGCCGGTCATGCCGGCGGAGCGCATCGTCATGGTGCTCGGCCGGGCCGACAACGTGACCCGTTTCGACAAGGGCCGCGAACTCGCCGCACGCTGGCAGGTGCCGGATAACAACCTGTTCATCCGCGAGCAGGGGCATTTCTCGATCCCCCTGGGCCTGCTGCACGATGACGCGCCGCTGCGGCGTCTGCGGGCCTTGATGGGCAAGACGGTCTGAAGGATCGAGCGGCGCTCGGGTGCGGCCGCCGCGATAACGGGCGGCAAGGCGTCAGGCGTGCGTCCAGGTGTGGCCCGAGCGCAACAACTCGTTGATGTCGCCGGTGATCCGGTCGGGTCGACGGCCCCCGCTCAGCGCTGCGACCTGTTGATCGACCAGTGTCTCGTAGCTGTCGGCGGGCGAGCAATAGAGGACGCCGAGTGCAACGGGCAGATCCGGCGGCTCCATCGCCGCCAGCATCCCCGCCAGCGTCGGGTTCGTCTCGTCGTGGACCAGCAGGTCGGCTTCCGCGGCGCCGTTCCGGCCGAGCGCGACCGCCTCCAGGGTCAGTGTCCGCGGATCGAGGCGGAGTCCCTTGTCCCGGTTCGCGCCGAAGATCAGCGGCTCGCCGTGCATCAGGTGGACCTGACGGTCGTCGGCGACCTCGCGGTCGGTGAACGCGCCGAACACATTGTCGTTGTAAACGATGCAGTTCTGCAGGATCTCGACGAAACCGGCACCCTTGAAATCATGGGCGCGTCGCAGAATCCCGGGCAGGAGCTTCTGCTGCGTGTCGACGGCGCGGGCCACGAAACGCGCGCCGGCGCCGAGCGCGAAACGGATCGCCGACACCGGGGTGTCGAGGGAGCCGCCCGGCGTCGACGGGCTGCGCGTCCCGACCCGGCTGGTCGGCGAATACTGGCCCTTCGTCAGGCCATAGATCTCGTTGTTGAACAGCAGGATCGTCAGGTCCACGTTGCGGCGCAGCGCGTGCATCAGGTGGTTGCCGCCGATCGACAGGACGTCGCCGTCGCCGCCGATCACCCAGACGTCGAGCTCGGGGTTGGCCAGCTTGATGCCGGTCGCGATCGCCGGCGCGCGCCCGTGGATCGTGTGGAAGCCGTAGGTGTCCATGTAGTAGGGCAGCCGCGCGGCGCAGCCGATGCCGGACACGAAGACGGTTTCGTGGCGCTTCAGCTGCAGCTCGGCGCAGGTCTTCTGCACCGCCTTGATGATGGCGTAGTCGCCGCAGCCGGGGCACCAGCGCACCTCCTGGTCCGACGCATAGTCCTTGGGCTGCAGGTTCTCGGGACTTTTCTGGTCGCTCATAGGCTCAGGCCTCCAGGGCCTCCGTCATGGCTTGCTTGAGGTTCCGGATCTTGAACGGCCGGCCGGTTATCCGCGTATACGACTCGACGGGCCGCTGGAATTGCGCACGCAGGATCGTGGCGAGCTGCCCGTTGTTCTTCTCCGGGACCAGGATGCGGTCGAAGCCGTCCAGCAGGGCGCCGAGATTGCGCGGGAACGGCCACAGGTGCCGGAGATGAATGTGGCTGACCGCAGCCCGGTCCTCCCGCATTTCCGCGACGGCGCGGCTGATCGACCCAAAGGTGGAGCCCCAGCCGACGACGGCCAGCCGGCCTGTTGCGCCGCCCTGGTCGACCGCCTGCTCGGGAATGTCGTTCGCGATTCCGTTGATCTTCGCGGCGCGGACGCGTGTCATGCGGTGGTGGTTTTCAGGATCGTACGAAATGTTGCCGGTATCGTAATCGCGCTCCAGCCCGCCGATGCGGTGCTCCAGCCCCGGGGTGCCGGGCCTGGCCCATACGCGCGCCTGCGTGGCGCCGTCGCGCAGGAACGGCTGAAAACCCTCGACCCGGTCATGGAAGCGCACAGGAAACGGTGCGTAGTCGCCGATGTCGGGGATCAGCCATGGCTCGGACGCGTTGGCCAGGTATCCGTCGCTCAGCAGGATCACCGGCGTCATGAATTTGGTCGCGATGCGCACGGCCTCGATGGCGGTAGCGAAACAATCAGCCGACGACCTGGCCGCGATCACCGGCAGCGGCGACTCGCCGTTGCGGCCGAACATCGCCTGCAGCAGGTCCGACTGCTCGGTCTTGGTCGGCAGGCCGGTCGAGGGGCCGCCGCGCTGGACGTTGACCACCACCAGCGGCAGCTCGGCGCCGACGGCAAGGCCGATCGCCTCGGTCTTGAGCGCGATGCCCGGGCCGGACGACGAGGTGACCCCCAGCGAACCTGCGAACGACGCGCCGATGGCGGCGCTGGCGGCGGCGATCTCGTCCTCCGCCTGGAAGGTGACGACTCCGAATCGCTTGAGGGCGGCAAGCGTGTGCAGCAGCTGCGAGGCCGGAGTGATCGGATAGGAGCAGAAGGTCAGGCCGAGACCGGCGAGCTGCGCGCCGGCGAGCAGGCCCCAGGCCGTTGCCTCGGTCCCCGTGACGTTGCGGTACAGGCCCGTCGTGAAATTGGCGGCCGGCACCGTCCAGGCGTGCAGTTCGCTCGGCACCTCCGCGGTTTCCGCATAGGCGTGTCCGGCATTCAGCGCCGCGATGTTGGACTCGGCGATCTCGGGCCGGGACTTGAACTTGTTCCGCAGCCATTCGACCGTCGGCGCGCGATCGCGGTCGAACATCCAGAAGGCCAGGCCGAGCGCCCACATGTTCTTGCAGCGCAGCGCCTCCTTGCGGCCGAGGCCGAACGGCCTGGTCGCCTCGATCGTCTGTCCCGACATGTCGATGCGCCAGATGCGCCAGGCATCCAGGCTGCCGTCCTCCAGCGGGTTCGACGGATAATGGGCCTTCGACAGGTTCTTGTCCGTGAAGCTCCCCTCGTCGACGATCAGCACCCCGCCGGGGCGGACCTCGCCGACATTGACCTTCAGCGCGGCCGGGTTCATCGCGATCAGCACGTCGATCTGATCGCCGACGGTCCGGACCTCGCGTGAGCCGAAATGGATCTGGAACGCCGAGACGCCATAGGTGGTGCCGACCGGCGCCCGAATCTCCGCCGGGAAGTCCGGGAAGGTGGCCAGGTCGTTGCCGAACAGCGCCGTTGCATGCGTAAACTGGGTGCCGGTCAGCTGCATGCCATCGCCGGAATCGCCGGCGAACCGCACCACCGCATGTTCCAGCACCGGAGCCGGGGTCTGATAGGTCCTCGTATCGTCAGGCATCTCTTGTCGCCGCCTTCGGGTGCGCCCGCCGCAGCGTTCCGCACCGTATGCTCTTTTCCAATTCTCCGGCCCGCCCAGCCGGCGCCGAGGTGCATAAAAACACCTCTGACAGTGTGGGAATTGAGTCTTTACATTTCGCAAGCGATAATTAGCGGTCCGCGGCCGGTTCGCAACCCCTTTTCTCGAAAAATGATCTTACGGCGGGCGGCGTCAATCGGCGCGCCGGCCCGCCAGCGCCGGTGCCGAGCAAACAGGAAAACGGCGGGCTGATTCCCGCCGTTGCCATGCCTGCAGGGTCGCCGAAGCGTTATCGGCACATGAAATTGGCCTTCAGGGTGCTGCGCACACCCTCGGCGGCCTTGATCTTGTTGCGGTCGCTGAAATGCTCATGCGCCCATTTCATGAACGCCCAGCGCACCTCGTCGTCGCGGTTCTGGTCCGGCAGGCAGACCTTGTCCGCCTTGGCCGCCCCGCTCTGTATGTAGGCGTCCGTGTAGCCCTTGATGTATTGCTCGCACTCCATCTCCGAGGTTGCGCCCTCGCGCGAGTCGTTGTCGCCGACGATACACGGGCCGAGCAATTCGCCGACCGTATAGGCCGAGATGTCGGTGGCCGTGGCGGCGGAGGCGAGGAGGAGGGCGGCGGCCAGCGCCGCCCCGATGCCGCCCGCAAGTCGTGTCGTCATCATCGTTCGATCCTCCATTGCACTATTGCTTGGACAGGGCCTGGACGGCACGGTTCATGACATCCCGGTGCTGCTCGTTGGTGACCCAGCCCGGCGAATTGACCTTGGCCCAGAATGCCGGGTCCGCCATGTTCTGGTGGCAGCCCATGCACAGCCCCGTGCGCTCCATCTTCTCGCGCATCTGCTGCGGCAGCGGGCCGGTCAGCGGCCAGTGCGAGCCGATGCTGACGAGCTGCTTGCCGTCGCGGGTGACGATCTGCGACAAATCGTGGTCGAGGCTCGGGATCGCCGGCGACTGCACCTGGGTCTGGCGCGGGATGGTCTGTCCCTGGGCGGTCTCGAGATCAACCACGAAACCCTTGTCGTAGCCGTTGAGGAACCGCCCGTCCTCGATGCCGTAGCCCAGCGTCTTCGGGTTGTCGTGGCAGCTCTCGCAGGTGCGGGCCTGGCGGCCGGCCGTGTGCGGCTGCACCGCGGCATGGTCGAGGCCCTTGCCCTCCGGTGTCTTCCAGGTCTCGTTATGGACCACAGTCTTGCCGTCCTTGTCGATGACCGTGGTGATGACCTGGCAGCCCGGCATCAGCGGGCTGACGCGGCCCTCGCCGTTGATGCCGAGGATCGGCGTCTCCCAGCGCAGGTAGGACCGGGTCTCCGACACCTTGCCCGGGCCGGTGAGCCCGTTGGTGCCGAGCGCGTTGTCTGCCGTCAGGCCGTCTTCGCCGCGCGAGTTGGCGTTGAGCATCCAGTCGACGTCGGTCTTGCCCTCGGAGTAGTCGACGGTGATGTGGCAGCCGTAGCATTGCGGTGCCCAGTCGGCATGGCAGGCATAGCACTCCATCGAGTCCATGTGCTGGGCGATGCTGCCCATGGCGACACGGCTGTTGATATTCTTCCAGGCATTGTCGGCAGCCAGCTGTTTGAGCACAGGGACCTCGAATTCGAGACCGGCGGCCGAATGCAGGATCACCTTGTTGCCCCTCTTGACCACGTTGCCGAAGGGGTTTCCGCGGGCGGTCAGCAAATAGCCGTCCTCGGCCTCATACTGCGTGGCGAACGCCATGTAGTCCGGGACGTCTTGCGCCAAGCCGCGCGGCGTTTGGGCGATGGCCTGCTGGAACTCCTCGCCGTAGCCGAGCGGCAGCTCCCACGGGTACTGGGCGACCGTGCCGTGGCAGTCGGCGCACTCGATCTCGACCTGCGCCAGCGTCGTGCCGGGCAGGTTGCCGTCGCCGTGCATGTCGATCGAGGTATGGCAGTCCTGGCACAGCATGCCGCCTTCCGGGTTGCCCGGCCGGCTTTCCTGCGAATGGTGCAGGTCGTCCTTGATGTACAGGTAGTTCTTGGTGTGCAGCGCCGGCTGCTTGCCGCCGCTCGCGTCGTAGGGACTGCCGTACGGGAACTCCATGATGCCCTGGTAGCTGACGCCGATCCGCTTGCCCCGGTTGTGGCAGGAATTGCAGCTCTCCGTCGGGATGCCGCTGTAGCTGACGTCGCCCACGGTGACTTGCGACTTTTGCGTCGCCTGCATGCGGTGGACCAGCAGCTTGCCCGGCAGCTCCTTGTCGATCGTCGGGTCGCCGCCCTCGTACTTGCCTTCGTTGGAGTACGGCACGTGACATGACGAGCAGCCGGTGCCGCGGTAGTCGCCGCGCTTCTCACGCCCGGTCACGCCGACATGGCAGCGCTGGCACTGCTGGCGCGAATAGGTGACTCCGGCCATGTTCGGGTGGTCCGGGATCAGGTTCACGTCGACCTCGGGCGGTTGTTTCATCTCTGTGGGGAACTGGTCCGGATGGGCCGCCGCCATCGCGGTCATGTAGGCCTTGTAGGCGTCGGTGCCGATCGCCGGCGTCTGGCCGTCATCGTCGGTGATGTTGTAGTTGCCCCACACCGACTTGTAGTCGTCCTGCAACCCCCACGACCAGAAATTGCCCTGCAACTTGCCGGCCTCCGTATTCATCAGGGATTTCTGCAGCCGCTCGGCGTAGCCGTCATGACACTGCCCGCAGGTGTTCTTGGCGATCCAGACGCTGCCCGGATCGGGGTAGAACCGCTGCGGGCCACCGGCCGCCCGCAGGTCCCGGGGGCTACCGCTGTGTGCCGCCTCCGTGGTCGTCGCGGCGGGGTTGCCGCCATGGCAGACGACGCAACCGGCCGGATCCCCAACATCGGCGCCCATCGCCTCGATGGTGTCCATCATCGGGCCGTCGCTGAACTTCTCGATGCCCTGGTGGCACGCAAGGCAACCCGATTGCTGGGCCGGCGCGCCCGTCGCTGTGAACAATGACAGCGCCACGACGACGGGAAGTATCAGGCTCGGACTGACGAGATATCGCATCGGTAGCCCCCTGTTACCGGTGAGAGATGAGACGTGTGATATCCGTGATATTCAACCTTCACACCCGCCAGTGGCGATTGCAAATGAATTCCAGTCCAAATTGCTTCTTTTCGGCGTGGCTTAGCCAAAAATGGGTATCCGGCCGGGGACCACGGGCATTGTGTTGCGGCCGCGTGGGCCTATATATCGGGCCCATGATCGAACCGGTCTCCGATATCGCGCCCGGCGCGCGCATCGTCGTCGCCATGTCGGGCGGCGTCGATTCATCGGTCACCGCGGCGCTGCTGGCGGAGGCCGGCTACGACGTCGTCGGCGTCACGCTGCAGCTGTACGACCACGGCGTGGCGGTCGGCCGCAAGGGCGCGTGCTGCGCCGGCCAGGACATCTACGACGCGCGCATGGTCGCCGACCGGATCGGCATTCCCCACTACGTCCTGGATTACGAAAACCGCTTCCGCGACGACGTGATCGAGGACTTCGCTGACTCCTACCTGCGCGGCGAGACGCCGATCCCCTGCGTGCGCTGCAATCAGACCGTCAAGTTCCGCGACCTGCTGGCCACGGCGCGCGACCTCGGCGCGGCGGCGCTCGCCACCGGGCACTATGTGCGGCGCGTCGACGGTCCGGCCGGGCCGGAGATGCATCGCGCCCGCGACCCGGACAAGGACCAGAGCTACTTCCTGTTCGCCACGACCGCCGCGCAGCTCGCCTTTCTGCGCTTCCCGCTCGGCGGGCTCGACAAGGCGGAAACCCGGGCGCTGGCCGAACGGTTCGCCCTGCCGGTGGCCGCCAAGCCCGACAGCCAGGACATCTGCTTCGTGCCGGACGGCGGCTATGCGCGGATCGTCGAGAAGCTGCGCCCCGGCGCATGCGAGCCGGGCGAGATCGTCGACCTCAATGGACGCGTTCTGGCGCGCCACGACGGCATCGTCAACTACACGATTGGGCAACGGCGTGGCCTTGGCATCGGCGGACGCAGCGAATCGACCGAGCCGCTCTACGTGGTGCGGCTGGAGCCTGCCGCGCACCGTGTCGTCGTCGGCCCGCGCGCGGCGCTGGCCCGCAGCCGTATCACTCTCGGCGAGGTCAACTGGCTGGGCGACGGCAAGCTGCCGCGCGACGGGGCGGGGGTCCGGGTCAAGCTGCGCTCGACGATGGCCCCGGTCGCCGCGACGGTGCGGTCCGGCGAAAGCGGCAAGGCGGAGGTGGTTCTCGATGCGCCCGAATACGGCGTCTCGCCCGGCCAGGCCTGCGTGTTCTACGACGGCACCCGCATGCTGGGCGGCGGCTGGATCCTGCGCGAAGACGCCGCGGCGGCGGCCTGAGACCCTGCCCGGCGGGCCGGGCGGGCGTCTCCATTCGACGGGAAAATCCGGAAGCCGCCGCTGTGCATCTTGCCGAGATGGCGGGAGCGCCGCCGAGCGTTCGCGGGCGGTTTAAGCTATGCCGTACCCACATCGCCCTGTCCCAGGACGACCCTGACACACCGCACCGGCACTGCGCTCCCGGTCAGGGGGAGATCTGACCCGAATCCCAGGCCGGGCCAACGCGGGTGGACGGCGTTGGCCCGGACATATCGATGCGGGGTGGGCAATCCCGAATCCGCGTTCGCTCGGCGGCCGGTCGGGCGCGACTGGGGTTTGGGTGAGATCGCGCCCGATCGTCCAGTCGCTCAGTTGTCGCCGGGCCCCTGGTCGGGCGTGCCGTCATCGTCGCCGGCATCCGCAGCGTCGTCGTCGTTGCCGCCGCCCTGATCCGGCGTGCCGTCATCGTCGGCGGCATCCGGAGCGTCGTCGGCGCCGTTCTTGGCGTACGCGGACTTCTCGACGAGCATACCGGCGTCCAGGGTCACCGGCGCCGCAACCGCGATCGCAAAGACACCGAGTGCCAGCGCTGCAATCACCGCCTTGAGTAAATCTGTCGTCCTGTTCGTCATGGTTTTACCCTCTCTATTGCACGTTCCCGGCATAACCCGGCTCTGAAATCCCGGGACTGCCGACTTGGCTTCAAGCAAAGCCGGGCTGGATCATGCCCCGTTACAGGGCGGCAGCGTAATGGGCGGAAGACGGAAGTGGTCGATGTTTGAAGTCCCATTGGAACCCGACCCTGGGCGGGGGCCGAAAGTGCGATTCGCATCGGACCTTGGTCGGACTTGTCATGCACGCTCCGCCGTCGGTACTCTTGCGCATTAACGATTTGGGATTAAATGCAATGACTCTCCTGCCGGGGAAATTTCATCGGCAGCTCAGTCTGGCCCAGCAATACATGCTGGCGAGCTTCGTGATCCTCATCTGCTGCACGATCGGCATCGGCTGGTGGATCGGCCACGAGATCGAGGCCGGCGTCATCAACGAGACGTCAACGACCACCGCCCTCTACATGAACAGCTTCGTCGCGCCCCTGGTGCAGGATCTCGCCGAGGGCGACGAGATCGCTGAGGACAATGTCGCCCGGCTGGATGCGCTGATCAAGGAGACGCCGCTCGGCCGCTACGTCCTGTCGTTCAAGATCTGGAATAGGGAGGGGCGTGTCGTCTACAGCAACAACAGGGACGTCATCGGCAAGGTCTTCGACATGGGCGGGAACGCCCAGCGCGCCTGGAACGGCACGGTGGCGACGGAGGTCTCCAGCCTCGGCGACGACGAACATGCCGGCGAGCAGCAGTACGGCGACCGCCTTCTGGAGACCTACAGCCCGATCTGGCGTGAGGACAGCGACGAGATCATTGCGGTCGCGGAATTCTACCAGACCGTCGCGCATCTCGACGCCCGGATCCTGAGGACGCGTTTGTACGGCTGGATAACCCTCGGCGCGGCGGCGCTCATCGTCTATATCGTCCTCGCCGGCATCGTACGTCGCGGCAGCGACACCATCGTCCGCCAGCAGCGCGAGCTGAGCGAGAAGGTCCGGCAGCTGACGGACCTCCTGGCGCAGAACCGGCGGCTCAGCGAACGGGTCCGCCGCGCCGCCAGCGGCACGACGGCCCGCAACGAATATGTCCTGCGACGGATCAGCGCCGAGCTGCACGACGGTCCGGCGCAGGCGCTGGGGCTGGCGGTGCTGCGCCTGGACGCGGTGATGGAGCACACCTCGGGCTGCGACTGCGACAAGCGCACCCTGCGCCAGGCGAACGAAGATCTGATCACGATCCAGAGCTCCGTGCACGATGCCCTTTCCGAGATCCGCAAGCTCTCGACGGGGCTGATCCTGCCGGAGCTCGACGAACTGACCCTGCACGAGACGCTCGCCCGCGTCATTCGCGGTCACGAGCTGCGGTCCAACACCAAGGTCGCCCTCGAGGTCGCCGGCCTGCCCGACGATGCGAGCCTGCCCGTCAAGATCACGATCTATCGGGTCGTGCAGGAGGCGCTGAACAATGCCTACCGGCACGCTGGCGGCAAGGACCAGCGGGTCCAGGTCGGCCACGCGCTTGGCCGGCTGATCGTCGATGTGGTAGATGACGGCCCCGGCTTCGATCCCGCCAACCCGCTGATCCAGAACGGCCATCTTGGACTTGAGGGCATGCGCCAGCGGGTCGAGAGCATGGGCGGGACGTTCGAGATCGACGCTGCGCCCGGGCGCGGCACGCGCATTCACGCGGAGTTGCCGGAGCAGCCGGCCGAGCACGACTATGTCAACTGAGAAGATCCGCATCGTCGTCGTCGACGACCACCCGCTGTTCCGCGAGGGCGTCGCCACCACCCTGTCCAGCTATCCCGATCTCCAGGTGGTAGGTGAGGGGGCCTCGGCCGAGGAGACGCTGCGCCTGGCCCGCGATCTGCTGCCCGACGTGCTGCTGCTCGACGTCAGCATGCCCGGCGGCGGGGTCGCCGCGGCGCGCGCCGTCGCCGCTGCCTACCCGGTGATCCGCATTATCATGCTGACCGTCTCGGAACATGAGGAGGACGTGCTGCGATCGCTCAAGGCCGGCGCGCGCGGCTATATCCTGAAAGGCGTGACGGCGCGCGAACTGGTCAATATCGTGCGCGCGGTGCATGCCGGCGAATCCTATGTGACGCCCAATCTCGCCGCGAGCCTGCTGGCGGACTTCCGGGACGAGGGCAGCGACGCCTCGAGCGAGGACGGGCCACTCGACGAGCTGACGGTGCGCGAGCGGCAAATCCTCGAGCTGCTGGCGACCGGCCGCAGCAACAAGGAAATCGCCCGCAGCCTCGAGCTTGCGGAGAAGACCGTAAAGCACTACGTGACCAACATCCTCGAGAAGCTGCAGGTGCGCAACCGCGTCGAGGCGGCGGTGCTGGCGCAGCGGGTGACCCGGGACCGCACCGGTTGATCCGGCGGCCGAACGGTCGCGACACGGCCGGGCGCGCACTTGACAGGAGCAAGGATCAGGCCGTATAGCGTCCCGGCTTCCGCGGCGGAGTAGCTCAGCTGGTTAGAGCAGCGGAATCATAATCCGCGTGTCGGGGGTTCGAGTCCCTCCTCCGCTACCAACAAAAAGGCCCGTTATGTCAATGGCATAACGGGCTTTCTCTTTGTGTGAAAGACGGCATTTGGACGGTTTCATGTTGCATTTTGTTGCAATGCCTTTGCGTTGATATCCAACGATTTCCAATCGGGCGCGGCGACTCCGTGCGACAAGGATGCAACAAAAACGCTGCCGGCGCTGGCGACTCACTGGCGAAATTCGAATCGCCGTTGCATGTGGGCGAAGCGGCACGGGTTACGGAGTTTCCAGAAGTCCCGACCACGGGCTACACTAGGGTACAAATGCGCCCGGGCGGATCACCGTTCGTCCAGACATTTCCGCTAAGCGACCTGCCGTTGCCAGCCGCGCACGGGGCTTGACGGCAGTGTACATAGGACTCATGCTCTCCCGCTAATCGGAGAAGATGCGCCCGGATGGATCACCCGCCCGGGCGTTTCCATTGCGCGAACGCCGTTTGCCAGAGTCACCGAATGTGATGTTTCGCCGCCGCCGGTGGCTTCGCGTCGCAGCTGGCCGCGGTGCCGATCAATGTTGCCGCAGTCTCAAAACGGATCGTCCCCGAAGTCGAAATTCCGACTTCGGAGCCGGCCGGCATGCCTTTTGGAAGGGAAATATCATGAAGCTTGCCGACGATGTGTTGTCGGGCGTCGCGGCCATCTCCGAATTCACAGGGGATCCGATGCGGCGGACGTATCACCTCCTCGAAACTGGCCAGTTGCCGGCGTTCAAATTGGGCGGTCGTTGGATTGCCCGGAAATCGAGCATCCTGAAGCACTTTGAAAAGCTTGAGGAAGGGCAGGACGCCCGCGGCGCCGGGGCGGACTGAGATGGTGTATCGAACACCGCCGGCGGAGCGGAGTGCGCTCGAGATCAGGCGCACCGATTTGGACCTGGACCTGACGCGTCTGGGCAATATCGTGCTGCGCCGGCACCGCGAAGTCCGGCAGTCGCGGGGCCGTATTAAGGTGCAGCGCGTGGAGGAGACACCGCTGGGCCAATGTCTGCCGTCGCCGCAATGGCCGCCGGCAGGTGAAGGGCCGTTGGCGGGGGAGTTGGGGGCATAAACTGCTACGCTGCTACCGAGCTGCTACGCCGTCTGTAGCAGCCAAGTCACGGAAACTCTTGGGAAATATGTGAACTGCTACGCTGCTACGCGTCAAAACACGACTCACACGCGCGCGTGAGTCACTGCGTAGCAGTTGCCGAATCCGTAGCAGTTCATGGTTTTCTTAATAGAATCAGTGAACTGGCTGCTACAAAACCTGCTACAGGCTGCTACGCGCCGACGCTGGTCGGTGAATTGTCACTCTAAATCAGGGAGATAACTGCTACGCCACGGCGAAACGAGGGATGAAGGGGATGCACACGAACAGAAACAGGGCGGACGGGGTCAACTGGAATGTGCGGCTGTAACCTGATCAGGGCAGACCTCGAGGACGGCGCGGGTCCTTCCCGGCCCATGGTCGTTTGCGGGTACGGCGCGGCGCGGGATGTCGCCAGTGTAGGGGTTCGAGATTCCGGTTAAAGGTGCGGTTAAACCGGTTAAGTCGCGACGCCGAGCGCCGCGGAACACGGCGACGCACGGGTGGACCGCACGGCATCCCTACTAATCTCGCCGATAGCCTCGATGTTCTGTGTCCGTCACGCGAGGAGAAATCTGACCCTGGTTGGAGAAATCACGGTGATCGCGCATGCGCTTTTGGTGTGGCGTTACACGCGCTCGCCGAGGCGTCGGCGACAGCCGGCGCAGAATGTGGCACGCTTGCGGTCGGTCTCGTCGAGGCAGTTGCTGAACCACATCACGCAGCGCGGCTCTGCGCAGTGCCCGAGGCCGAGGGTATGGCCGATCTCGTGGATGGCCTCCTTGAGGGCGCGTTGTCGGAAAACACGCGCATCCGCGCCAACGCCCAGGCGGCTGAGGGAGATGACCGCAGCCCGCCCCGACGGGTCCGCCATGCCGAACACGAAGTTCAGCCCGTGTGCATAAAGATCGGCATCGGTGACGGCGAGCACATGTCCGCCGGGCCGCCTGCGCGCCCGATCACGGGCCATGTGGAGTAAGGCATCAGCACGGAACTGGTGGCGTTCGGAATCGTAGGCCTCGGACGGCAGTTCTTCACCGTCGCTCACTATCGCGTCGAACCCGGCGCTCGCGAGATCGCAGGCCAGCGCGTCGATATCACGACTGTCCGGATTGCCGACGGGAAACATTGCGATACGGAGCGCCATGGCCATCACCCCAAATTCTTGGGCCCGGCGATTACCGGCCGCTTCATGCCTGATCCCCGGGAACGCCGTATCGGCCGCGCAGGTTGACATACAGCACGGGGCACACGGACTGTCGGCGAATGCCGGCGTCGGACTTCTCAAAAACGGTCAGATCCTGTCGCGCGTCCGCGATGACCGGCGCAACGAGCTTGCCCCCGAGGGCGAGCTGTTCCAGCAGCGGCGGCGGTATCTCTGAACAGGCGGCCGTGATTGCGATCCGGTCGTAGGGCTGCAGCGCGGGATAGCCGAGGCCGCCGTCGGCCTGCACCAGCACGACATCCCGGTAGCCGGCCCTTTGAAGGTTGCCCCTGGCGTACGCGAAGGTCAAAGGGTCGATTTCGACGGCGACAACCAGGCCCGCATCGCCCACCACCTCGCGCGCGATCGCGGTACCGTAACCGGAGCCCAGGCCGACCTCGAGAAACCTGTGGCCCTCGTCCAGCCCCAGGGGCTCGTAGAACAGCGGGTAGCTGTGCGGACAGGAGATGGTCGCCGAGCGGCCCGGCAGCGGCAGGGGGACCTCAAGATAAGCGTAATCGCGGTAGGGCTCGGGAATGAAGTCCTCGCGCGGCACCTTCAAAAGGGCCTGCTTGATGCGCTCGGACTTAAGCAGGCCCTCCTCACTCAGCCGGGCGACCTTCTCCTGGCGTTCGCGCGCAAGAGCCGCCTTGCTCTTGCTCGGCTTCTTCGGCGGTGGGATGTGCCAGCCATACATGGTCTTCTCCGCGTCTTAACGCGACAGGCCCAGAATCTCGAAGATCGCACGCAGGAATGCCGGAATGTCGGCGGGCCGCCGCGACGTGACGAGGTTACCGTCCACCACCACCTCACGATCGTGGTAGGTCGCGCCCGCCGCCTCCAGCTCCCGCCGCATGTCGCGATAGCAGGTGGCGCTGCGCCCCGCCAGCAGGCCGGTGGCGATCAGCACCTGCGGTCCATGGCAGATCGCGGCCAGGGGCTTGCCGGCCTCGAGAAAATGCCGCGCAATGGCCACTGCGTCGGGGTTATCGCGCAGGCTGGCCGGCGCCCTGCCGCCCGGCAACAGTAACAGGTCATAGTCCGCCGGCCGCACGGCGCCAAGTGCCAGCCCGGCGTTCGCCTTGTGGCGGTGCTTGCCGGTGATCACTCCCGTCCGCGGCGCGGCCACATCCACCGTCACGCCGTTCGCCTGCAGCTGGCGCAGCGGCTCGGCGAGTTCGCTGTCTTCAAAACCGTCAGCGCTGATGATCAGGGCGCGCATGTCGATCTGCATTGGAGAGCGGTCCGGTCCGCATGGGACAGCTTGGCAGTCGCGCATCCGGCGGGGCTGGACGGGGAACGGGACGAACTGGGCCTGCCCGAAAGACGTGGTATCCGGCCCAATTGAAGCGCGGCTGTCGACCGCGTCCTTTCGACTGGTTGGCTCTGCAAACAGCAGCATTCCCCCATTGCATGGTTTCCGTCTGCCGAACGCGATGCTGTCTCTTTTGATCCGCGTCGCGACATAGCAGGTTGTCGATGAATTCTTGGTATTGTTGCGCGCCGGCGCCTACCTTCTCTTCCAGGAGGCGACCCATGCCCGGGCCACAACGAGACCGCGCCGTTACGATCGAGGGCACCCTGGAACCCTGGGCGCCGGACATCAATGAGCCCCTGCTGTGGACGATCCACGAGGACGGCAGGGCCGGGCCGGAGGGCGTGCACCCGTTGCTGAACGGGGACCTTCTCATCGTTTATGACGATGCCAATACGCCGGTCTGGATCGGCATGGTCGAGCTCGAGTTCGACAGCGGTCTGCAGCCGGATCCCCTGGATCCAACGCGCATGCGTCAGGCGGCCCGAGGGCGCTGGGTGCATGGTCTGCAGAAAGACGAGGATCCCGAGCTGTGGGCCCGCATGTTTTTCGAACGTCGCCGCGCCGTGGTGAAACGATGATCCGGACATCCGATGGTTTCCTCAATCTTGAATCCCGCCGACCGCGACCCGATGCACGCGCTGCGCGATCGCCGTGACGATCTCGTAATTGATCGTCCCCAGCTTGTTGGCCAGTTCGTCGGCCGTAATCTCCTCCTCGCCCTGCCGACCGATCAGCACCACCTCGTCGCCCGGCCGCATATGGCCGCGCAGCGTGGTCACGTCGACGAGGCTCTGGTCCATGGTGATGCGGCCGACCTGCGGGCATCGCCGGCCCCTTACCAGGACATCCATATCGTTGGAGAGCCGGCGCATCAGGCCATCGCCGTAGCCCACGGGAACGGTGGCGATCAGAGAGTCCCGTTCGGCATGGAACGCGTGCCCGTAGCTCAGACCCGTGCCGGCGGGGACCTCTTTCAGGAAGGTGATCCGGCTCTTCCATTCGAGGACCGGCTGCAGCTCCCGGACAAGTGGATTCACGATCTCCGCGGAAGGCCTGAGCCCGTAAATCGCAATGCCGGGCCGGACGGCGTCGAAATGCGATTCCGGGAGATCGAGGAGGGCCGCGCTGTTCGCCATATGTCGGAATTCGACCCCGTAACCGCTGGTCGCTTCGGCGACCTGCCGGAAGCGCTCGAGCTGCGCCAGCGAATAAGCCTTGTCGGTCTCGTCCGCCCGCGGGAAGTGGCTCATCAGTCCGCGCAAGCGCAACGCCGGCAGGTTGCGGCAACGCTCGAGGAAGGCCGCGACGTCGTCGGGTCGGACGCCGATCCGCCCCATGCCCGTGTCCACCTTCAGGTGGACCGGGACGGGCCGTTCCGCCGCTTCCGCAGCACGCGCCAGCGCCTCCGCCATCTCCAGCGTGCAGATGACGGGCTCGCAGTGATGGGCGACGATCGCCTCTGCGTGCTCCGGCAGCGTCGCGGAAAGGATGACGAAGGTGGCGTCGATGCCGGCTTCCAGCAGGGCGGCGGCCTCGAAGACATGCGCCACGCACAGCGTATCGTAGCCGAGCCGGACCAGCTGCCGGGCGATGATCTCGGCGCCGTGACCGTAGGCGTTTGCCTTTATCGCCGGCCACAACGGCCGTCCGCCGGCTGCCGCCCGCAGCAGGCGTATATTGTGCGCCAAGCGGCCGAGATGGATCTGCGCCTTGGTCAGATGCGAATCGCGGGGGCCGCTTGCCAGGGGTTCCTCCATCGGCTCACGCCCCGGTCTCGCTGCGTGCCGCTTCCGGCATGGTCCGCTTCTCAACGTATTCCGAGGTCATCGCCGCGACGAGGGCGGCGTAATTCGGCGAGAATGCGATCTCGTCGCCCACATGAATGCTGCCCTTCGCTTGCGTGGCGTCCAGGATCAGGTAGCCGCTGGAGGCGCCCAGTATGGTCAGCCGCCTGTCGAGCGGGGTCAGGCCCCCGATATCCACGTCCTCGCGGCCGATATTGAGGAGAGCTCGATCGATGTCGCCTCGGTCCGCGAAGCGTGGCGTTGCGCCGAAGGCGTCTTCGCCGCGCTCTCCGACTGGAACCGACGGCTTGCGTTTCAGTTCCAGGACCTCCGCGTGGAGCAGGAACGCGTCTTGATACGTGCCGGCCCAGGGCCGCCGACGAACGGTCTCGCGGCCGAGCAGGATCGCCTCGCCGATCCTCGCGTGGTTGACCCGTTTCGGCATCCGCCCGACGGCGATGAGCTCGAGCGCGCTGGAATTGCAGCCGGAGATCCATTCGAAATCGAGCCCCAGATCCTCCTCGACCTGCCGGGCGCAAGCGACCAGCCGGCTCATGTTCTCCTCCGACGGCACCACCCCGCCGAAGCAGGACAGATTCGTGCCCAGCCCGATGATCCGGATGCCCGGCAGCTTGACCGCGTCGGCCATGAAAGGGAGGAGCGCGTCGGGCCAGACGCCCTCGCGCAGGTCGCCGAGGTCGGTCATGACGATGACGTCGTGTGCTTTGCCGGTGCGCTCTGCCGCCGCCGAGAGACCGGACAGGATCGCAAGCTCGCTGTTGAGGCTGATCTCAACCGAACCGACGACCTCGTCCACGGCCGACAGCGGAGGCACCCGTATGAGCATCAAGCGCGCAGCCACCCCCGCCTGCCTGAGGCGTCGGATGTTCCTCATCCGCGAATCCCCGATCGATGAGACGCCGCCCCGCAGCATGGCAATCGCCACCTCCGGATGGCCGCAGACGCCTTTCGTTATGCCCGTCACCTCGATCCCGTGCGCCCGGCACAGGTCGACAATCGTTTTCGCATTGTGTTCGATCTTGCCGAGATCGATGGTGAGATAGGGGCCAGCCATCGCACTGCCCTTCCGGTGCGTCCTAACTCTGTTCCGATGCGCGCAGCTTTCGCACCAGGAAGCTGGCCACGTCCCGGCCGGTCGTACCGCGTCCGAACCCCGCGTCGAGGCCGCAGGCGCGTGCCAGGTCATCGGTCACTTGCGTACCACCGGCCACCAGCAAAAGCCGCGGGCGCAAGTTGCGTTCCGTGGCCAATTCATGGAGACGACGCATGTTCGCCGTATGGACATCGGCATGGGTGATGATCGTAGAAATAAGCACGGCCCGGGCGCCGGTCTCTGTCGCGGCATCGAGAATTCTCTCCAGCGGTACGGACGTGCCAAGGTAATGGCAATGGAAGCCGTATTTCTCGATCCCGCCATGCTTGATATCGAGGATTTCGCGCAGGCCCACCGAGTGCTCGTCCTCGCCGACCGTCGCCGCGACGACGTGGACGCCGCGGGGACGCACCCAGGCCTCGATCTCCGCATCCGGCAGTGGTTGCTCGCGCTCTGCCAGCGAAAGGTCGTCGATCCTGAGGGCGACTTCGAGAACGCCCTTGATCTCGAAAACGCTGCCCTCCGCCGGGTGCATGATCCGCCGGCTGATAATCTCGGGGTCTCGGAGTCCCATATGTCGGGCCATTTCAAGCGCCGCGGCCTCGCCCACGCGCGGGCTCTCGGGTACGAACAGGGTGACGCACACAACACCGTCGCCGTGTCGCTCGACCTCGGGCCGCAGCAGGCCCTCCGCCCGTTCCGCCAGTGGCGTCTCGAGCCGCCTGTCCACGTTGTCGTCGGGATCCAGCTCGTCGATATAGCGGATCTTCGAGGGATCGCACAGCGTGCAGCCGCCGTAGTCGTCGCAGGGTTTTCCCGTATCCGTCGCGTAGCTGTTGTCCCCGAAATGGCTGCATACCGGAGCGCCGTAGCCCGCTTTGCGCGGGACCGTGCTTCCCGCGCCGCTTCCGCCATACTCATCGCGCACGATACCGTCGGCCTTGCGCTCCGGATAGTAACCGGAATCGACGAACTGACCGGCCTCGACCGCCGCGTAATAGCCGCCGTTTTCGATAATCTCTTCGAGGAAAAGAACGGCGCGCTCCTTCAGCTCCCGCACTGTGCGGGGCAACTCGCCGTCTTGGCGGATTTCGATCTGCTCCATCAGCCCGTCGACGCCCATCAGGGTCTGTCGGGCCGTGTTCACCCCCGCCACGTTGTTGTAGTGCCAGGGGATGTTGCGCCCCTCGTCCGGCGTGATCGTGCTCTGGATGTCGGCCGAGGTCAGGCGCGAGATCAGCGTATCGAGCACATGCGTGACGGTGGCCTCCATCGTGTCGGACTCGACGTAGCGCGTGTTCTGTTGCGCCCGGAACCGGTAGCCCTTGAAGATGTCGCGAAGCGCCACCGCGTAGGGCAGGTCGAGGCGTAATTTCGGGGCCGGTGGCGCGGTCGGCGGCACGGTAGACAGGCCGATCTGGCCGGGCGCCATGCCCGCCTTCCGCGAGTACGCGGTGTTGATGCCGTGCTGCACGAACAGCTCGGGCGTGACCTTCCAGGCTTGCTTCGCCGTGGCGTTGGCGTTGTGCGCGCCGTCGATCTGCAGGATGCCGCCATCCGCCATGATCTTCTTGGCCTCGGCCGCGTCGACGAAGGAGCGGTGCATGTTGATGTTGCGGTAGAGCACGTTGTACTGCGGGTCCTGGTGGGCGCCGTTGACGCCTTCCTCGGCGAAGAGGACGGCCATTTCCGGCCCGGCGAGGCCGCTGACGTAGGAGTGGAAGTTGATCGGCCGCCCCACCTCGTCCTCGATCGCGTCCAGCGCCTTGCGGGTGGCGCGGAGCTGCTTGCGCGTGATCGGAATGCCGCCGACGCCCTCCGGCGTGCCCTCGATCAGGCCGTCGATGTGCGACTGGCCGGTGGTGCGGATCACCATGATGTGGTCGGCGCCGTGCCAGGCCGCCATGCGCATGCGGCGCAGATCGTCCTCGAAGCGCCCCGAGGCGATCTCGGTGGTGATCACGAAGTCGCATTGCGGGTCGATATCGCCGACCGCATGCGCCGAGGGGAGCGGGATGGAGCGGTCGAGAGTCTCGGAGGTGTCCTTGTAGACGAAGGGGCCGATTTGCTGGTCCTCGACTTTGTGGCGCCAGGTCCATCCCTTGCGCTTCGGGCGATATTTGCCGAGGTCCTTCAGGACCTCCCGCAGGTCGAGTTTCCGGTCCGCCGCGAGCTTCATCGGACGAGGTCCTCCCAGAAGCGTCCCGCCAGCAACGCGTCTCCCGCTTCGCGCGGGGCGATCCGCCTGGCCTTCGCCAGTTCGAGGACCAGGCGTCCCGCGCCATGGCCGAGAAGATTGCGCTCCTGCATCATGGCCACGAGGTTGCCGGCCTCGATGCTGGAAAAGCCCATCCGCAGCAGCACCGAGCGCTCGATGGATGGCGTCGTACGGGTCCGGGCCTCCGCGACCAGCGGTTCGACGATCTTTTCGACGAGTTGCCAGAAGTAGTTGTGAAGATCCTCGTCCGACATGTCCTTGAGCCGGGCACGGCGCTTCGCGAAATCGTCCGGTCGTTCAACGCATGTCATCGATCACCTTCCGCACATAGGATTGGTCGGACCGGGTCTCGTCGGCCAGGAACGCGAAATCGGATTCGGTCAATTGTTCGCCTTCCGCCAGCGAGGCGATGGCATTGCGCAGATAGGAGCGTCGGACGTGATCGAGATCCAGGTCGACCACGGCGATCTGCGACGGATGCTCGGGAATGACGATGGCCCGGCCGGGCCTGTTGTTTCTCGGATCGCCGCGCACGACCGCAATGCCCAGCCGCTTGGCGAGGTTCAGCTGCGCGATCGGATGCTTGCCGGCACCGGTGTACTCGGTCTCCTGGACGACGAGGATGCGGTCCTCGTCCATCATGCGCGCGATGGCGAACGCGGCGGCGAGCGAGGTGTTGCCGGCCGCGCCCCGGTCCAGCCCCTCGAGTTCCGCCAGCACCTGCGTCATGTAGAACACCTCGCCCTGGGTCACGGTGACGAAGCGGTCGATGTAGCGCAGCGGGCGGGCGGCGTTTCGCGGCACGTCGGCCCGGTCCGGCCAGGTCGTAAACGGCACCGAGAAGCCGGTATGGCCGGTGGTGAAGGACTTCCTGTTGAAGTCATGGTCGGAGGCCATGTGGAGCCCGGCGAGATCGACGCTGACCGCGACGATTTCGGTTTCGGCGGCGCCGGCTTTCCGCAATCCGCGGGCCGTGCCGGTGACATTGCCGCCGCCGGCATGGGTGACTGCGACGACGTCGGGAAAGCGCCCGGTCCGCTCGCGCACCTGCTGGGCCAACTCATACCCGAGCGTCTCGATGCCGAGGATCGAGTATGGCGTATACAGCGATGCGTTGAAGTATCCGGTTTCCTCGAGCACTCTCAGAAACACGTAGAACAGCTCCGGCCCGACCGAGAGCCGGATGACTTCGGCGCCATAGGCCTCGCAGGCCCGGGTCTTCTCCGCGATCTCGGGCTGGGCGATGCCCTCGCTGTCGAAGGCCTCCTGCACGACGATGCAGCGCAGGCCCGCCTTGGCGGCCTGCGAGGCGACGGCCGCGCCGTAGTTGCCGCTGGTCGCGGCGGCGACGCCGGCGTAGCCGCGCTTCCTGGCCTCGTGGACCGAGAGCGAGGCGCGCCGGTCCTTGAACGAGCCCGACGGGTTCCTGGCCTCGTCCTTGACGAAGATGCGGGCGCCCTTGCCGGGGTCCGCAACGCAGCGAACGACCTCGGTGATGTTCTCGAGTTCGACGAGCGGCGTCTCGCCGACCGCCGTGCGGCTCTGCACCGCCCGCGCCGTATCGATGTCGTAGCCGGTGTCGGCCAGCAGGCGCTCGTAATCGAAGGCCAGCGCGCCCGTCGCATATTGCTGGTAATCGAGGCCGATGGCATCGCGCACGATCTCGCCTCGCCGGGCCATGATTTCCGCGTAGCCGGGCCTCGGTTTCATCGGATGCGTCCCTTGTCCCGCAGCATGGCGCGGACCTCGCCGCCGATGCCTGTGAGCTCCGCGATCGGCGGGCCGAAGCCATGGGTGTAGGCGGGATTGACAGCGCTGAGCGTGCCGCGAAGGCGGCGTCCGGCCGGGGTCACGATCGTAACGTCCTCGCCGAGCACCGCGGGCTCGGCGAGAAATCCCTTCGCGCGCATCTCCAGAGGCAGCTGCCGGGTGTCGTCTGGAACCTGCGGCGCGCGGCCTCCGGCGGGCAGCACGATACCGTGGATCTCGACCCAGGTCCCCTTGGCGACCGGCTCAGCCATGTCGCCGCTCCCGGAGCCGCTCGTGGACAAGGCCGCGGGCATCGCCCAGCATCGCCGCCGGGACCGGCAGATCCGCCATCCCGTGCAGGCCGGGATCCGCATTCAGGACTCGCGGGATCATGTTCACGGCGAGGGCCGCGGTGGCCTCTCCGCCCGGGATTTCCGGGCGTCCCGAAAGGCGCAGGTTCGGGGTTCCCGTGATCTCGATGCTGTCGCCGGTCTCGATACCCTCGAGTCCCGGATGGATCTGCTGCGGATGGATCAGCGTGATGACGGGCTGGCCGTTGCGGTAGGCGACCGCGGTGTGCAGGCAGCCCGCGACCTGGCCCGGCTCGACCGTAACGACGGGCGTCTCGCGCCGGACCTGCGTGACGATGGGCTCGCGGCTCTCCTCGATGCGGTCGATCTCCCAGCCGATGGCATCCGCGATCATGCGAATCGAGTCCGGGAAGCCGATATGGCCGACGACGCGGCCGTGCTCGAGCCCCTCCCGGAACGCGCGGGGCGTCAGGCCGACGCCCTGGCTCGCCAGGACCGACGGGCCGTAGGGCGAGAGGTCGTTGCTGCGCTTTGCGGTAATGGACTCGATGGCGGCGCACACGCCGGTGAGGGCGATGACGAGAAGGTCGAACACGAAACCGGGATTGACGCCGGTTCCGAGGGCGGACACGCCCTTGGCAACGGCCAGGCGATCGATCTCCGCGGCGATCTCCGGGCCGTGATGCGCGGGATAGGCCATCTCTTCGGCGATCGAGATCACATGGACGCCACGATCCAGCAGCGTGACGATCTCATCCCTGGCATCGACCAGCCGCGAGCAGGTCGCATGTATCGCGACCTCGGGCCGTGCCGCATCGGTCACGCCGGCCAGGTCGTTGGCGATCGCCAGGCCAAGATCGCGCTCCAGTCCGATTGCCCGGCCGAGATCCGTGCCGGCGCGCGCCGCCCGCCGGCCGTATGCGCCGACGAGGTCGAGCCCCTTCTTGCACAGAACGAGGCGGGCTATCCTGCTCCCCATCTGGCCCGTCCCGACCACCAGGATCCGGATCGGATCGCGCATGCGTGAGCCTTTCTGTCGCTTCCAGCAGGGCGGCGCCGGCCGGCCGCCGCAATGCGTCGCCGCGAGTCACCCGATGGGAATGCGCCGTCCGGCTGTCGGCTTGCCGGGCGCGGCCTTGGGCAGGACGATCGTCAGCGTCCCCCGGCGATAGGTGGCCTTGATCCCGGCCTCGGCGATCGCCGGTCCGATGGCGATCGCCCGCTCGAAGCGGCCGAACTCGCGCTCCCGCAACGCATGGTGCTGGTTCTTGGCCTCCGGCGGGATCTCATTGTCGCCGCAGATGCTGAGGATGCCGCCGCCGAAGGTGACGTCGATTTCGTCTGGCGCCACGCCCGGCAGCTCGACCTGGACGGTGACCGCGTCCGCGTCTTCGGCGACGTCCATCTGCGGCGACAGGTCGATGCCGGACACCGGGCGCGCCGTCGGCGAGCCGAGGCCGCGCCAGTAGTCCTCGACCGTCTCGGTCATCGCCTGGCGCAGGTCTTCCAGGGGGCGCGGCACGTGCCGCGGCGCCCATGCCCTCCAGTACCAAATCGGGGGTCCTCGATCAGCCATGACGAACCTCGTCGAAGCCGGAGGATCAAATCGCCATATGGTACGACCGGGCCGCCTGCCGGGGCATTGACCCATGTCAACGGCCGGGCCCGCTTTGATCTGCGTCATGGGCGCGGGCCGCGCCCTGTGGTCCAATGCCGGGTCCGAAGGACTGACCCAGTCCCGATCCGTTCCCGAGGGGCGGCCACGAGCGACCACGGGGCCGAGCACGAGATGGCTCACACGCACGAGCGCCTGATCGCGCAGTTCCCGCGCTACGAGCGGCAGATCCGCGAGCTCGCCGCATCGGATGCGGAATTCGACGAGCTCGCGGCCGAGTACGAGACTCTGCGCAGCGAGATCCACGACCTGGAAGCGTCCGGCGACGTCGGGCCCGATTACACGGATCTCTGCGATCGCCGCGACGATCTGCAGGAAACGCTGGTCATCATGATGCAGGAAGCCGAGAGCGCCGCCTGACGCGGGGCTCTCGCGGGGATCATGGCCGGGCTGGCGGGGGCACAGGCCTGGCGGGTGATCTTTAACGCCTACCCCGGGGCCCGGCAGATAGCGCCGTTGAGCTCTGCACCGAGGCGAGACGGCGGCGCGCCAAGGCGCACGCCTTGTCGACCGCGGTGGACGGCAAACTCGCCGGCTTCGCCGATGTCGGCACCTGGGCCGAGGTGGCCGTCGAAGACGAAAGCAAGATGGTCGCGCGCGGCAAGCAAGGCAGAGCCGCAACCAACGCTACGAAGGTCGGCCCCATGACCGAGGACGCAGGACAGCGCTACCTGCGCCTGCCCATGCTGCACGCCGGTGGGTGCGCTTGGCATTCATCGCTGGGCATTCGCCGGCTAGCAGCATGGGGTTCGCGATTGTCCGCGACCATTTGCTCGATCTGGGGGAACGGATGTTCCCTTGGCGTTGTCGCCGAAATCCAGAAGCATTCGGCAATTTTGGGGCTCCGGGGCAGGCAGCCTGATTCGTTCGCCGCCGTTGGGCATGACAGTGGCTGGTGTACGGGCATATCACGGCCTCGCCGAATACCCGCCGGCGATCCGCGGAGAAGCGCGCCGCGAAATCCGGGATGCCCGGGCCAGGATCTACGACCATTCGCAAGCGCGGGTCCTTCCCGGCCGGGCGCCAATTGCGGGTACGGCGCGGTGCGGGTTGTCGCCAGTGTCGGTGTTCGAAATTCCGGTTAAAGGCCCGGTTAAACAGGTTAAATCAAGAGGTTAAGGTCGACGCCGGGAGTCGCAGATCATGGCGGTGTGCCGGGTCGGAGCGCCACCGATTCGATTTCGCCGACATTCTCGATGTTCTGTTTCCGCATTTCGACGAGAAAGCGCAGCTTGGCTGTAAGAACAGCCCGCCATGCATGATCTATCAAAGACGGAACTTGAACCGAGCAGTCGCAGGTTCAAATCGGGGGCCCGCAACCACCTATGCCGAACACGTTTGAGGTGGGGCCGACGGTCCGCTCTAGAGCCCGCTACGTACATGAGCGATCCTCGCTCCTAACCGCAGCTTTTAGCGAGGAGCCGTCGATTCGCGATCCCGGCCATTACCCGTAACGTCGCTTGTAACAGGCTCTGCATATGCCGCTTTTGGGCGCGATCATGATAGATCGGTAACCGGGTCGGACGACATCAGCCCACGGCCGCAGCGAACACCCGCATGAAATTCCCGCCGCTGATCTTTTCGATGTCGGCCCGTGCCATGCCGCGCGCCCGCAGCGCATCGGGGATCACGTAAAAGGCGGAATAATCGTCCCAGACCGGCGCGCGGACGGCATCCATATCGGTGCCGATGCCCACATGATCGACACCGACCGCGTCGGTGAGCCGGACGATATTGTCGATGTAGTCGTCGAAATCATCGACGGCGAGCCGCGTCGCCCAGGCACCGATCATGCCGCCGGTCGAGGCGATCAGCCGCGCATGGTCTTCATCGATGCAGCGCGGGTGCCGGTCGCCCAGAATGCTGTGCGACAGGATGATCGGTCGATCGGTCGCACGAACGACGCCCTTCACCGTCTCGAAGGTGGCGTGCGCCACGTCGACGAGGATGCCGAGCCTGGCGCATTCCCCGACGACGTCGCGACCGAACGCCTTCAAGCCGCCATGGCGCGGCAGTTCGGTCTGGATATCGCCGAGCTCGTTGATCCGGTAGTGGACGAGCTGCATCACACGCACGCCACGGCCATGGAAGTGTGCCACGCGATCGACCCGTCCCTCGAGGCAGTCGAGACCCTCGATCGCCGCAACGATCGCGCCGCCCGTCTCCCGCAACCCCTCGATATCGGCAACCGTCGCCGCCGGCCACGTGCCGGCGCGTCGGCATGTCTCCCACAACGCATCGAGATCGCTCTCGGCGCCGTCGAACAGCTCGCCCGGTTGGGGCTCGCGCAACAATCGCAATCCCCGGTCCGTCATGCCGATGACGCTGCGGTCGCCGATCACCGCCGCAATGCATGCGGTCATGCCGCCCCGGCGCATCTCCTCGATCCGCGCCACGCCGCATGCCGGATCCTCGAAGAACCGCCCGAGATGGCAGTGACTGTCGATGGCGTAAGCGACGCCGCCCCGGCCGGACGTCATCGCAGCTCCTCCATTATCCGCCCCATATTGGCCGCGTCACGGCGTTGCCGCCGACTTGACCGCAAGCGCCGCGGCCCAGTCCGCAATGATCGCGCTGAGCCGGGTCAGGTCCGCCTGCAGGCTTGCGAACCCGGGCGTCGGTTCGACCCGCGCCTCGTCGAGGTAGAGCGCCCGGTTGATCTCGATCTGCAGGCTGTGGATTCCACCTGCCGGATCCGCATGGCGGCGCAGGACGCCGCCGCCGGCATACGGCTCGTTCACCGACACCGAGTAGCCGAGCGCGCGCAGGCTTTGGGCGACCAGCGCGGTCAGGCCAGAATCGCAGGCGGTGCCATGCAGATCACCGATCACGAAATCAGGCCGCCGCACGCCCGGACCATCCGGCGTGTTGGCGTTGCCGACGGATTTCATCGAGTGCCAGTCGACATGACAAACCGCGCCGAACATGCCGCGCAGGTCCTTCAATCGCGATGCCAGTGCCTCGTGGTAGGGCCGATGATAGCGCGCGACCCTCGCCGTGACCTCGCCATAGCTGAGCAGCCGGTCGTAGATACGGTGCTCGGGAACCACATCTCGGCGGATGAGGCCGATCCCGCGCCGGCTCTTGTCGCTCTGCCGAAAGGCGTCAGCCGGCGCATCCGCGACAAGTGCCGGATCGACATCGTCCTCATCGCGGTTCGGGTCGATATAGCAACGGGGGAACAGGGCCTTGAGCACCGTCACCCCGCTGGCCGGCGCGCCCGCCAGCAACCGGTCCACATACGCGTCCTCGCCGCGCCGCAAGATCTCCAGCGGCAACGCCGATCCGAAATCCTCGGGGTAATCACGCCCGCTGTGCGGCAGGTCGAACAACACCGCCCTCGCCGAAGCAGACGGTCGCACGATCTCGAGAACACCGGGGACGATCACGGTATCCGCTCCCCCACGTAGTCGGCGACAACGGCGATCAGCCGCGTCACATTTGCCTGGAGCGCAGCGAACCCGCCATTCCGCTCCAGGCCCGCCTCATCCATGTACAGGGCCCGGTTGATTTCGATCTGCAGGCTGTGCCGCCCGGCCGCCGGGTCCGACCAGGCGCGCACCAGTTCGGCGCCCTTGTACGGGTCGTTGATCGTCACCTCGTAACCGAGATCGGAGAGAATCTCGCGGACCAGCGCGGTGAACTCCGCCGAGCAGGTCGTTGCATCGATATCGCCCAACGTGATGTCGGGGCGGCGCATGCCGGGGCCTTCCGCCGCCATAACAGTGCTCACCGACGGCATGGAATGACAGTTGACGTGCCAGACGGCGCCGAAGCCCCGATAAAGCCGATCCAGCGCGCCGGCAACTGCGTCGTGATAGGGACGATGATAGGTCTCGATTCGCCGGCGCAGCTCGGCGACCGTAAGCTTTCGATCATAGATCGGATCGCCCGGCGGGCAGAGACGCCAGACCAGTCCGACGCCAAGATCAGATTTCGGCCCGGGAGCACTCTCTTCCGGCCAGTCCTCTTCAAGCAGCGCCGGATCGATATCGAGCGCGGAGCGGTTGGGGTCAATGTAGATGCGCGGGAACAAAGCGCCGATCAGCGTCGCGCCGTACGCAGGCGCTGCCGCGTAGAGCTCGTCGACGAAGCTGTCCTCGGATTGTCGCATTTGCCTGCGCGGCGCGACGTGGTCGAAATCGTCGGGATAGGCCGCGCCGCTATGCGGCGAGTCGAACAGGAGCGGCAGCGCCTCGTCGCGCGGCCCGCGCTCGAACAGAACACCGGACAACTCCCTGTCGGGCATGTGTCAGGCCGTTCCTTCGTTCAGATGACAGGCCGATTTCCGGCCCGGCGCGATTTCTCTCAAAATCGGGCGCTCTTCCGCGCAACGCGCGGTCGCGTGCGGGCAGCGCGGATGGAAATGGCAGCCCGTGGGTGGATCCAGCGGCGAGGGAATCTCGCCTCTTATGGCGGAGAATTTCGCGTGCCGCTGATCAAGGCGGGGAACCTCCTGCAACAGGGCCTGGGTATAGGGATGATTCGGACTGTCGAACAATTCTTCGGTCAGGCTCGACTCGACGACGCGGCCGAGATACATGATCACTATGCGGTCGCTGATATGCTCGACCACCCCCAAATCATGACTGATGAAAAGGTAGGTGAGGCCGAGTTCCTCGCGCAGCCGCATGAACAGGTTCAGTATCTGCGCCTGAATCGAGACGTCGAGCGCCGCCACCGCCTCATCGCAGACGATAAGATCGGGGTTGACGGCCAAAGCCCTGGCGATTCCGATCCGCTGCCGTTGACCGCCGGAAAACTGGTGCGGATACCTGCGCTTGAATTCGGGGTCCAGACCGCAGCGCAGCATCACGTCATCGACGTAGGCGTCGATGTTGGCGCGACTGACCAGCCCGTGCACCCGCGGGGCCTCGCCGATGATGTCCTTGACCCGCAGCCGAGGGTTGAGCGAGGCGAACGGATCCTGGAAAATCATCTGGATCCTGAGCGCCATGTCCCTCGTCTGCAGCGCATCCAGCGTACGGATATCGCGGCCCTTGTAGAAATAGGTGCCTTCGCTGGGCTCCAGGATGCCGGCGACCATCCGGCCGAGCGTGGATTTGCCGCAACCGGACTCGCCCACGAGTCCAACCACCTCTCCCGGCTGGATCGCAAGGTCCACCTCATCCACCGCATGGACGACCTCCTCGCGTATGCTCGATCCCATATAGCGTGCGATCCTGGCCGCGACATCCAGCGACTTGACGAAGCGCTTGCCGATTCCGCGCAAATCGATATAGGGTGCTGGGCTCGCGGCGTCGCTCATACCGCAGGCTCCAGGAGAGGATGATGACAGCGGACCGCCCGGGCCGGCATTGGCGCGGTGATGCCGGGTGCGGCATCGCAAGCCGCGTCGGCGTGGCCGCAGCGGGCCCGGAACGCGCAGCCGATCGGCATGTTGAGAAGCGATGGCGTCATGCCGGGGATCTGTTCAAGCTCCCGGCCGCGCTTGTTGCGGCTGGGCACCGAACCGATCAGCCCGTGCGTATAGGGATGCAGCGGACGGTCGAGCACCGCATCGATCTCGCCGGCCTCCGCCACGCGACCTGCGTACATCACGCAGATATGGTCGGCGAGCCCCGCGACGACCGTCAGGTCGTGGGTGATCCAGATCAGGGCGGTGCCGGTCTCACGGCACAGCTTCTGCGCCTCGTGCAGGATCTGCGCCTGGATCGTCACGTCGAGCGCCGTCGTCGGTTCGTCGGCGATGACAAGATCGGGGCGGTTGATGAACGCGGTGGCGATCGCCACGCGCTGGCGCATGCCGCCGGAAAACTGATGCGGATAGGCGCGCAATCGCTCATCCGGCGAAGGGATGCCGACCTGGCCGAGCGCGTCGCGCGCCCGCTTGCGCGCCTCTTCCCGACCGATATTCTCGTGCGCCAGCACGGCTTCGACCATCTGCGTTTCGATGCGCAAAACCGGGTTCAGCGTCATCATCGGATCCTGGAAGATCATCGCGATCTTCGCGCCGCGCAGCTTGCGCCACTCCGCTTCGGGGAGGGCCGCGAGGTCCCGCCCGTTGAACAGGATGCGACCGTCGACAACGCGGCCGGGCGGGTCGACCAGACCGATGACCGAGAACCCCGTGACCGTCTTGCCCGAACCGGACTCGCCGACCAGGCCCAGCACCTGCCCCCTGTCCACCGAGAAGCTGACATCGTCGACCGCGCGCACGACGCCTGCGCGGGTGAAGAAATGGGTGCGCAGGTTTTCGACCGCCAGCGTAGTGCTACCGCCCGTCATCGCCGGAGCCTCGGGTTGAGGACGTCGCGCAGTTGGTCGCCGACGAGGTTGATGCTGACGATGGTGATCAGAAGGGCGATGCCGGGATAGAAGCTGATCCAGTAGTCGCCGCTCAGCATGTAGTCGAAGCCGTTCTTGATCAGCAGGCCGAGCGAGGGCTCGGTGATCGGCAGGCCGACGCCGAGGAACGAGAGAGTCGCCTCAAGGGCGATGGCGTGCGCCACCTGTACCGTGCCGACCACGATCAGCGGCGGCGTGCAGTTCGGCAGAAGATGGCGGAACACGATGCGGCGGTGGCTCAGGCCCAGGCAGGTCGCCGCCTCGATATATTCCTTGCGGCGCTCGACCAGCGCCGTGCCGCGAATGGTGCGCGCGTAGTAGGCCCACTGCACCGCGACGAGCGCTATGACAATCTTCTCCACCCCCTGACCCAGAATGGCGACCAGGATCAAAGCGATCAGGATCGCCGGGAAGCTGAGCTGAAGGTCGGCGATGCGCATGATCACCGTATCGGTCCGACCGCCGAAATAGGCGGCAAGTAGACCCAGCGCGCCACCGAAAAAGATGGCGATCAGCGTGCTGCTCGCGCCGACGCTCAGGCTTGTCCGCAAGCCATAGAAGATGGCGCTCAACATGTCGCGACCCTGATCATCGGTACCAAGCCAAAACGTCATCCCGTCGAAGGATTGCGATCCCGGCGGCAGGCGACCGTCGAGGAT
>JABAOD010001755.1_pt4 | contig 87320 bp, 81 predicted proteins | sample 7062151 | NCBI WGS metagenome assembly JABAOD01 (sample SAMN14538626, study PRJNA623070) | marine sediment metagenome | biome: marine biome [ENVO:00000428]; feature: marine pelagic biome [ENVO:01000023]; material: deep marine sediment [ENVO:00002113] | place: India: Gulf of Khambhat ... | reverse complement strand
GCACGAGATCGACTGGGAGAAGTGCATCGGCTGCGAAATCTGCCGGAAGGTGTGCCCCAACGAGTGCATCTACTTCGAATTCGCGGAGGTGGAGGGGGAGTACGATGGACCCCTTCGGTGTCAGGTGGACGAGATCAAGCGCCAGGTCCGCCGGCCCGCCGTGGACGTGGGCCACTGCCTCTTCTGCGGGGACTGTGAGGAGTTCTGCCCCACGGACGCCTACGCCTTCGTGGACACCATCGAGCTGGCGGACTATGCGCGGGAGGATCTCTACTACCACGCGGAGGAGCTGCAGAAGGAGCCCGGAACCAGCGACAAGCAGATGGTCCTCTTCAACCGCATGGGGGAGACCCCGATTCTTCAGGCGGACATCTGCATCGGGTGTCTACGGTGCGAGCGTGAGTGCCCCACGAAGTGCATCGAGATGGTGCCAGGGCCCAACATGCGGAAGGATAAGCCCATCCCTATACCCGATGTGGACTACTCCCGCTGCATCGGCTGTGCCCAGTGTGTCGACGTCTGCCCCGTGAATTGCCTCCACATGGAGGAGATCGAGGTGGACGATGCGATGTTCTACCACGTCAATCCCCTGAAGGAAGTCCCGCTGGTGAGCACCGTCCTGCCTGAGCAGTGAGGAGTCGCGGACTCGCCGGTAGGAAGGGAGAGTTTTCGACCATGGCTATGGACGTAGATGCCATCAAGTGCCATCGCGCTATCCAGCACCGAAACAATAAAAGGGTGCAGGCAATCTAATCTCCCGAGGTACAGACATGCCTTCTGAAGAAGAGGTTATGGGCGTCCTAAAGAAGTGTTACGACCCAGAGATCCCCATCAACATCGTGGACCTCGGACTGGTCTACGACATCGACATCCAGGGAGACAAGGTCCACGTCAAGATGACGCTGACCGCCCCTGGCTGTCCGATGCATACTATGATTTCCGAGGATGTCACCCGGAAGCTCCTGAGCCTCGAGGGCATCAACGACGCGAACGTTGAGGTCGTCTGGGAGCCCCCGTGGACCCCTGACAAGATGTCCGAAACTGCCAAGCGGATGCTCGGCTGGGGCATCTGAGGCATCCCGGCAATACTGCTTTCCCCCCGGCTGAGCGACTCCACAAGGTCTATCTACTACTCCCCTTTTAGCAGCCCGAACCTAGCGGTCTTTCAGCGGAGGTCTCGCGACGGCCAGGATCACGGATTGGGAGGACGACATCTTCGCCTGCCTCTCGTGCGGCTACTGTGCCCCTGTGTGTCCCCCTTATCAGGAGATGGGCTGGGAGTCCATCACGCCCAGGGCCAAGATGTACTACCTGAAGCAGTTCTACCTTCGGGGCCTGGGGGATCGGCTGGTCAGGCGCAAGGTTCGCATCAATGAGGAGTTCGCGGAGGCCGTCTACAAATGTACCTCCTGCGGCCACTGCGAGACCGTCTGTCCGGTGGACATCCCGTTCCAGAAGCGTTGGGACGAGATCAAGCAGTGGCTCATTGATCGCGAGGTGGTGGACCAACCGGAGTATCGCGAGGTCTATGAGAACGTGCTCAACCACCTCAACATCTACGGAGAGCCGCACGAGCAAAGGGATGCATGGCTCCCGGAGGAGGCCCGCATCTCCAAACGCCCCGAGGTCCTTTACTGGGTTGGCTGCGCCCAGAGCTACCGACAACGGAAGGTGGCTCGCGACGTCATCAAGATCCTCAACGCCGCCGGGGTCAGGTATACCATCCTGGGCAAGGACGAGTGGTGCTCCGGCGCCCCTCTCATGAGGATGGGCTACACCAGGGTCGTTAGGGCGCGCCTGGCGCCTCACAATGTGCAGGCCGTAGCGGCCACGGGAGTCAAGACGCTAATAACCGCTTGCGCCGAGTGCTTCCGGGCCTTCTGGCGCGACTACCGGGAGATGATCGGCAACCCGCCCTTCTCCGTCTACCATATCTCGCAGTACGTAGACAAGCTCGTCAAAGAGAAGCGACTGAAGCTCTCGAAGCCGCTGCCCAAGACTGTGACCCTCCACGACGCCTGCCACCTCGGTAGGGGATGTGGGGCCTACGAATCCCCGAGGAAGGCCCTGAGGCTCGTTCCTCAGGCCAAGGCGGTGGAGATGCGCAGGAATCGGGAGGAGACCCTTTGCAGCGGCGCCAGCGGGGGCTTCAACCTGGTGTGGGATCGGGAGGCATCCAACATCGCCAGGCGAAGGCTGGAGGAGGCAATGAGGAGCGGGGCCGAGGTGCTGGCGACGACTTGTCCCCATGCCATCGAGCACATGAGCGACGTCGCCCGAAGGGCCAACGTGCCCGTAGAGACCAAGGACCTGGTGGAGCTCATTGCTGAGGCCATCGAGGCCGAAGAAGTCGTTGAGCCGGTGCTTGAGGCTCAGAGCCAGCGGTAGAGGATCTTGAAGAAGCCCTGCTTGTCCGGGCTGCCCTTGAAGTCGAACCACTGGACCACTGCGTCCCTCAGTTCCTCCAGGGTCTGAAAGCCCGTCAGGAGGGCGTCGTACACGGTGAGATCCTCCACCTTCTGGGCCTCCACCAAGATTACCTGGGCCTCCCCTAGGACCTCGTTTCCGTAGACGATGTTGAAGATGTTTCCCGGGAACCATGCGTCCCGCTCCATCTCTTCCTTGGATCGGTAGGCGTAGTAGAGCAGCTTGTCCCTCAACCTCTCTTCATTGATGGGCGCTCGAAAGGTGTAGTCCCTCTTCGGCTTCCCGGGCGTGACCATCGGTTCCCTCACCTGAACGTCTGGAGGCAAGAGAGTTTGGCGTATAAACGTTCTCGGTCTCTGCTGAAGCGACCGTGACCGGGGCTGCGGCTTCATCAGCGTGGCCTAAAGGTGTTAGCCACCGCCCTCCTCACCATTCCTCGCCCTGCGGGCTCGACCGGACCGTCGAAGGGACCAGCGCCCCCTCTTGGCGGGTTGCCCCTCCTCAGAGGCTCGCTCCTCCTTAATGTCGAACTCCGGAAGCCATGGCTCTACCTTCCGTCTGGCGGCCGAACGAAGCCTAGTCCACAGGAGTCTCGCCTCCTCCCTCCAGGGGTTCGTCATTCCGATGTAGACCATGGCACTCAAGAGCCCCGCGGCCTGGGCGCCCCCGTAGAGCCGAGTGAGGGTTGCCGGCTGGTTGGACAGGAACACGATGAGCGGTGAGAAGACAAGGAGCATTCCCAAGGCCGAGATCAGCAGCGGCTTGTAGGGTCGGAGCCTCTCCTCCAAGGAGATGAAACCGCGGATCAGGACGACGGCGTAGCTGGCGATGACGATGATGATGGCGAGGATGGGTATCGCGAAGAATGTGCGCCCTTCGGTGGCGAGAGACACCTCATACCCGATGAGGCCGGCCACTGCCACGGTGAACACGGTGTCGCGAAGGAGGTACCGCGATCCGACGGGGTGTTCTTGACTCGGAGTCGAAGCCCTGAGCCGCTGGATGACTCGATATGCGGTCGGAACGGCGCCAATGACGAGGCCAACATTGGCGAAGAGCAGGGCCATGCCCAGGGAGCCGCGCTCGTGCAGGTTGTAGTATCCTATGAGGAAGCTCGCCGTCACCGAGAGGAAGAGGATGGTGAGGATTCCGAGGAGGAGGAGGTTTGGATGAGGGACGTCCTCTGGGGTGCCATCGATGGCCGGCGACGGCCTGTCCTTCAGGTCCAAGGCCCTCGTGAGGAGCCTCCATGCGACGTTGGCAGCCACGAAGCCTCCGATGAAGAGTACGACCACGATGACGACGGTGGAGGAGAAGCCAGCGACGGCAAAGGCCAGGGTGAGGGCTGCCCAGGCGGCGAGGGCCGCGGGTCTGCCCAACCTCTCGAGCCATCCCGAGAGGGATGGGATGGCGGCCCTGAAGAGGGATACCAGACAGAGCCCGAAGCCGATGAGGCCTGGGATGAGGGCCCACTGTGGTTGGAGGAGTAGGCCCACGAGGATTGCGGATGCCAGCACAAGGCCTGACACCAAGAGGAAGAGCCTAGCGGGTCGAGAGAAGCCCAGAGCCTCCTTCCAGGTGCGGAGGAGGGCCATGAAGCCGTTCCAGGATCCCATCCCTTGACTGTCGGAGGACATGCCCTCTTTGACTCATGCCTACGATGGTATTTTAAGGCGCTGGCCTCCATCCACGTGGCAAGATCTGCTCTGAGCGATGCTGAGGCGGAGGTAGCCAAGCTCGGCCAACGGCGCAGCCCTTAGGAGGCTGTCCTTAGTGGTTCGCAGGTTCAAATCCTGCCCTCCGCACTTGCTTCTGAATCAAAGTTACGGCCCTCCGTGGGCGTGGGTCTCCAGATCCTCTCCACTTCGTAGAACCGCCTGTAGCCGAATGCTGGCCCACGCATCCTTACTATGGGCGAGGTCATGCGGAGAAGGTCAGCGTCTGCGTCGCGTTCGAGCTGACGATTAGGAGGCCTGAGGGTGGTTATGTCACAGGGTTATGACGACGCTTCCCTTCTTGTGCCCTCTTTCGACATACCGATGAGCCTCGGCTATCTGCTCCAGCGGATAGCGTTTATCGATCACCGCCTTTAGCTCTCCCGCCTCAATGAGCTCTTTGAGGAAGAGTAGATCATCAATCGTCTCCTTGACTATCCCACCTACTACTCTCTTGCCGGTCAACGAAGCCCATAGCTTTCGAAGAATCGGTACCAGAGCGACAGCGCTGGCATAGACTCCTCCTCTCTTCAGCGATTTCATGCTACCCAAGAACGAACTCTTGCCTACGGCGTCAAAGATGAGGTCATAGGTCACGGGCTTGGTGAAGTCCTCTTTCGTGTAGTCGATCACGTGATCGGCTCCCAGCGACTTCACCAACTCTAGGTTCGAGGTGCTGCATACCCCAGTAACCTCCGCTCCGAAATGCTTGGCAAGCTGTACCGCAGCCGTGCCCAACGCTCCGGAGGCTCCGTAGATGAGGACTCTTTGTCCCCGGTGGATGTTTCCTGCCCTGAGAAAATGGAGTGAAGACAACGCTCCAAAGGGAACGGCGGCCGCTTCCTCAAAGGTCATGTTGGCAGGTTTCAATGCTCGCAGACCTTCTCCAAGCACACAGGTGTACTCGGCGTACGTGCTCACACCTCCCCCGAAGACCTGGTCACCCACTTTGAATCGTGTTACATCCTTGCCCACGGCTTCGATTTCACCGGCCAGCTCATACCCGAGTATGGTTCTCTTGGGTCTTATGAGTCCTGTGAAAAATCTCGCGATAAAGGGGTCCGCTTTTCGCATGCGAACGTCCCCCGATGTTACTGTGGTCGCGTATACTCTTATCAGTACCTGATTGTCCTTAGGAGTGGGCTTCTCCACCTCCTTCACCTGAAGAACATCCGGTGGCCCATATCTCGTGCACACGGCTGCCCTCACTATTGCCCCCTCCCCTTCCGCACGATTTTGCTGCATGAGAGCGTGGGGCCTTAAAGGCTTTCAAAGCATCCGCGCATCACTCCGGGCTCAATGTGCCCGCAGAAGGTTGGCTCAGGTACAAGCGTGGATGATGCTTGATCAACATTCCATGGGATGGACCGATCGAGACGTTATAGATCCGTGACTGATATCCCGATGGGGCCCCTTCTGACAAGTCGCAAGGTACATCCAGGATTCAAAGCCCGCCCTCCGCACTTCTTGACGTCCAATCAGTACATCATCGTTAAGCCGATGGACCACCCTCCCATCGGCTATGGGGGAATTGCCATGAGGGTAGCACCTATCAAGCCGCTCATAAGCATGGACGACTTCGACAGGCTCGACATCCGTGTTGGCACTGTCGAGAGAGTAGAGGACATTCCCGGATCAGACAAGCTAGTCGGCTTGACGGTTGACTTCGGTGATCATAAGAGGTTGGTCCTAGCCGGGATGAAGCAGGAGAGGGAGGACCCGCGAGAAGTGGAAGGGAGGCAGGCCCTCTTCATAGTGAATCTCGAGCCCAGGAAGATTATGGGAGAGGTGTCGGAGGGCATGGTTCTCGACATCGGTTATCCAGACGGATTGACCCCGGTCCTGGCAGTCCCCGAGGAGCCCGTTCCCAATGGGGCCCGAGCGGCTTAGTCCGGGAGAAGGCTACCTGAGCAAGTCCACCCGCGCAACCCTCTCCAGGACCAGGTCGAACACCTTCTCACCGGGTACGGTCTTCCTCTCCTCCTCAGATATGCCGAAGGCATCCAGCATTCCCAGTTCGCCCTCAAGTAGACCATCGTCCCGTTCCAAATCCAACGTCCTCAGAAGCTCCTCAGAATCTCCCTCGCCAACGGAAAGGATGACCAAACCTCCGTGACCGTCCTTAAGTCCCACCTTCTCCAGCGCCGCTGAGATCTGCCTCTCTCCGGCAGCGTAGAGGAGAACCTCCACCATCTTCTCCTTGGCGACGTTGGTCCCCCGCTGGAAGGCCCGCTCAGCGTGCTCCATAGCGCTTAGGATGTGATCCCGTCCAAAGACCATCCTGGAATCGAAGGCCTGGACTTCGAGTCCGAGGGACCTGGCGGCGGCCTGTAGCCGCACCATGAAGTCATCGACCCGGCCGACCTCGCCTCGAGCCCCCACGACGATATACCTCATGTCTCTCCTCCAGCGCCTTACGCCGGAACGCCCTTATGACATCTACCCGAGAGAGATAGCCCACCAGCCTCTGAGGGTCTCTCCCTGACACCACCGGCAGCCGACCGATGCCCGCCATAGCCATGCGTTCCAGGGCTTCCTCGATGTTGTCTTGGGGGGTGACAACGATGAGCTGCTGGGTCTCCACGTCCCTGCAGGGTGAGTCGAGGTGTCCCTCCGCAATGGCCCTCCGAACGTCCGCGTTCGTGATTATCCCCACGAGCCTCCCCTCTCTGTCCAGCACAGGAAACCCGTGATGACCGGTAGCGATCATCCTCTCTGAAACCTCGCTGACCAACATGTCCTCGGTCACGGTTTCGACCTTGGTGGTCATGGCCTGCCCGACCAAGACTGTACGGAGGATGTTCCGTTCGATGTCGTGCTCGAAGAGGATGCCCTTGCGCCGCAGGGTTCCTGTGTAGAGCGTGTCCCGCTGCAACAGTATCGACACACCATCGGCAACGACACAAGCCAGCATCAGTGGAATGATGAACTTGTAGTCCCCCGTGAGCTCGAAGACCAGGACGATGGACGTGAGGGTTGCTCGCGTCGCACCCGCAATGAGAGCGCCCATGCCCACCAGTGCGTAGGCCCCGAAGGGGTTCGTGTTGATTGGCAGGGCGTTGAAGACGAGTCCCAGGGAGGCACCTATCATGGCTCCCATGAACATGGAGGGTCCGAGGCCACCACCGCTATTCCCCGAGCCGATGGTGAGGCCCGTGGCGATCAACTTGAGGGCCATCAACAGGAGTAGGAAGGAGACGGCCTGGTACAGGGGCTCTTCGCCTGAGAAAATGGCACCGCTGATGGTATCGCCGACGGTCGAGAATCCAACGCCCATGATCTGGGGGAAGAAGATGACGATGGGAAGGGTCAGGGCCACCCCTAGAGCTGGAATCGCGAAACGGGGAATGTGGAAGCGCCGCAAGAGGTCCTCGAACCGGTAGCGCCCCTTGACCCAGGCGATGGCGACCAAGCCCGCGACCAACCCGAGGAGGATGAAGAACCCCAACTCGACGGACGATATGAACTCATATTCGGCTGGGTACTTGGGCCCGAACGGAATGAACAGGCCGATGGTGGCGGTGGCGAAGACGGAGGACACCACCAGCGGGATGAAGGAGCGGGTGCGGAACTCCAGAATGATGAGCTCCACCGCGAAGAGGACGCCTGCAATGGGCGCGTTGAAGGTGGCGGCGATGGCTCCAGCAGCACCGCAGGCCAAGAGGATCTTCCTGGCGGTTTCGGTCAGTCGGAATGCCTGGGCGAGGGTCGAGCCAAGGGAGGCCCCGATCTGCACGATGGAGCCATCTCTCCCGATGGAGCCACCGCTGCCGATGGTAATGGCGGATGCCAGAGCCTTCAGAGGAGCCACCCGGTAACGGATCCGTCCCCGCTTTGCCAGCACGGCCTCCATGACCATTGCAGTCCCCGTTCCCCTGACCTCTGGGCTGAGATAGGTGATGATGATGCCAACGACAAATCCGCCCAGGGGTAGGATGATCAACAGCAGCAGGCTAGCGGAGCCCAGCGTCGGATAGAATGCGCCCGGGTCGAGGTTGAAGATGTCGGGGTTGTTCCATGGGTCCTGGTAAAGCCTCCCGCCGTTGTGGATCATCGACATGAAGAACCAGACCAGATACCGGAAGGCTAGGGCGGCGAACCCTGCGATGACCCCGACGAGGGCCGCCAAGCTGCTCAGTGTGATGTACTCGCTGACGATCTCCCGCTTGATGTATGGATGGGGGCTCTCGGACTCGTGGGTTACCATGAACGCCTTCGGTGGGGGGACAGATGGACTCAGGACATTAACCTATCCGAAGTCGTAGAGGGCGAATTGTCCCTCTCGCTTCTCCTCCTCCAGATCCTCTCTCCTACCTAGCTGGGCGAGGATGTTCTTGGCCGTCCCAGGACCAATAGAGGGTATGCGGGCTAGCTTCTCAACATCCACCTTCCTGAGCTCCTCCACGCTCTTGATGCCCCGCTCGAAGAGGGCCCTGGCCCTTACTCGCCCGATTCCCCTGACCTGGACGAGGTCGAGCAGCTCCTCCTTGATGCCGTAGGTGATCCGAGGCATGAGCCTTGCCAGGGATTTCATCCTGGTACGGGCGAAGAGCCTACCCAGTTCATGCATGGCGTATAGGAGCCACTCCGCCATGCTCACCATCCGCCTGATGTCCCCGGGTCCGACGCGGTACTTCTTCGTAATCCGGTCCTCTGACTCCTCCCCGATCCAGTCCTCGAGCAGGGAGGCAGTCTTCACCTCGGACAGCAGGAAGTCGTAGTCCTCCGTCTCGATGAGGAGTTCCTCCTGCAAGACCTTCTCATCCACCCATTCGTAGTCCTTCCGGCCGAGGTAGAGGTTGGGCATGTCGGGGGTGGCACAGACGGCGTGGAGATAGGAGAAGGCCGTCCCCCGCTTAGGGGATTGCAGCGCATCGCGAAGAACGACGCTGGACATCGGGTCGACGTAGAGGTCCGAGGTCCGCCGACCGAAGAGGGTTGCCTTCAGCGTCTCTCCCGGTCGGATGAAGTCCTCCCGTTCCAGAAACTGGAGGACGGCATCGATCCTCCCACCGATGAGGCTGACATCCGTTTGGTGAGCATAGAAAGTCCGGTCCATGAATTGCTGCAGCTCCTCCTCGGTCTGGACGTGGCCTGTGGCAATGGCGGCGAGGAGGTGCATCCTGAGGGCCGGTTCCCGGCCGAGCTTGGATTCGATGGCCTCGGGACCCGCCAAGATGTAGTTCTGCAGCATCTCCTCCACGTCCTCCTCGTAGCGCGCAAGGAGCACCGCCTCCCCGTAGTCGTCGTACTGCGGCCTGCCGGCCCGACCGCACATCTGTTTGATCTCCAGAATAGGGATGTAGTCGAAGCCGTAGTTGGGGTCATAGCGGCGCACGTCTCGGACGATGGCTCGCCGGGCGGGAATATTCACCCCGGCAGCCAGCGTTGGAGTCGCGACGATGCACTTCAAGTGATGCTGTCGGAAGAGGTCCTCCACAAGCTTCCGATGGCGGTTTGTCAGGCCGGCATTGTGAAATGCCGCGCCACCCTTCAAGTAGCGGGCCAGTCGGCCAGCTATGGAGGTGGATTCCTCCTGGCTGCCCGTCATCTTCCTGGAGGCTTCGGTGAGGGCCTTCACGTCCTCCGACGATAGGTAGGGCTTGACCGTCGGCAGGAGTTTCTTACTCAGCGTCTCAGTGGATCTCCTGGTGTTGACGAAGACAAGACACTGGCCTTCCTCCCGGAGGGTGTCCCGCACGAGGGATCCGATGTCATCGTCTTCCTGCGGGATGACACGGTGAGACAGGTCCGCGAAGGTGATAGCCCCGTTGAAGTACACCCCTTCCCTCAGCGGCACCGGGCGCCAGTCGCTCGACACGTGCCTCGCCCCCAACCACTCCGCCAGCTCCTCGGAGTTCTCTATGGTAGCGGAGAGAGCGATGACCTGCGCCCGCGGGTTGACCTGGCGCAGCTTCGCCAGAGTGACCTCCAAGGTGGGGCCCCGGTCTGCGTCGTGGATGAGGTGAACCTCGTCAGCGACAAGCACCGACAGCTGCTTCAGCCAGTGGGTGCGATGCCTCAACAGCGAGTCGGCCTTCTCCGACGTGGCTATTATGACGTCGTAGCTCTGAAGGGTGGGCTCGTCGGAGTCGTAATCCCCCATGGAGAGGGTGACTCGGATCCCCAGTTCCTCGAACTCCTTCAGGTCCTCGTACTTCTCGACGGCGAGGGAGCGGAGGGGCACTATGTAGAGGGCCTTGCCGCCGTGGAGGACTGACTTGAGGATGGCCAGGTAAGCCACCAAGCTCTTCCCACTGGCCGTTGGTATGGCCAGGACGAGGTTCTCCCCGGCGAGGGCAGGGCCAATGGCCTCTTTTTGCGGTGGGTAGAGTTCCTTAATGGCGTTGGACTCAAGAATCCCTATCACGCGGTCGTCAATCTCCAAGTCCCGGAGACGCATCCGGGCAAGTATCCCATGAGAGAGAAATAAGCTTTCTTGGCAGCGAAGGCGTACCATTGGCTAAGTCCAGCCACCAGTCGGACCGGAAGGCCTTTATTGAACCTGGCGCATCTGGCACGACGAGGAGAATCGGTTCTCTAGATAGGGAGGGGGGGAAGGTTTGGCGGCGCAGCAGGGGACATCCCGGCCGAAAACGCCCTTCTTTCGAGACACTAAGAAGCTTGCAGCGATCTCGGTCGCTGCCGCCCTTGTAGTGGCGGCCATTCTAGCTGGAATCTATTATCTGCCCCCGGACTGGGACGGGGATGGGATTCCCAACTCGTGGGAGGAGCGATATGGGCTGAATCCTCGTGATCCGTCTGACTCGGCCATCGATTCCGACGACGATGGTTATGATTTCGACAGAGACGGCATCGTCGACGCCTTCGAGCAATTCACGAATTTGGAGGAGTACCTGAATGACACGGATCCCACAGATAAGGATACTGACGGAGACCTGATGAGCGATGGCTGGGAGGTTTGGTATCAGTTCGACCCGTTGGACGATCAGGATGGCGTGAATGATCCCGACGAAGATTTGCTCATGAATGTGGGGGAGTTCAACTTCGGAACGCCACCCAGGATTGCAGATGCGGATTCGGACTTCCTGCTAGATTCAGGTGAAGTGGGATTCGAAACCGATGCGTATAGTCCTGACACAGACGAGGACGGCCTGCTAGATTCCGAGGAGCTGTTTGACTTCTTCGCCTACGATAGCGTCAGAGTTAGGGAGCAGCTCCGGATGTGGATGCCTCCTGTCAAGCGAATCCTGCAGATCGAGCAGGAGGGGCACTACAGGCTGAAGATTCCAGCGAATGGGATCTTGTACAATCCGCGAGTGCTGGTCGTCAATGATGATAAGGTTGAAGATGGACTTGAGTTCAGCGCCGATCTCTTCGCGACTAGGTTGAATCTGCTCGGCCTCAGGGTGGATATGGCCGACTCCACACGGCTGTGGGACGTTGACCTGCTGGATTATGACTTCGTGGTGTGGAGCTCGGGAGACGATCCCAACCCCCTGCCCGATCCTATCCAACGTCCGCTCCTCATTGACTTCGTCCTCACTGGCGGAAGGTTGCTTATCGAGGGAGGGGACTTCTCCACCTTCGCTTGGGCGGATCCCGCCTTCAGTGGTATCGTGCTTCACGCGGTGGGCCTGGAGGATGGAGGAACCAGCCGTCTGATTTCCATAGTGGATCACCCGGTGACTTCTGGTTTTACGTTGAACGAGAGTGTCCTCTTAATGAGGTATACGGGGTCAGATGCTGATGCGTTCTTCAACCTCGCGGATGCTCAGCCCGTGTTCCAGTGGGACTTCTTTGGCGATTATGGTGTCAACACCTTCGATGACAACGGGGACGTGATGGATGGCGGCCAGATCGTATACATGTCGTTCGACATCACCGAGGTAATGAACGTTACCCAGCAGCACAGGCTCGTCGACAACAGCATCCGGTGGCTGAATCCGTATCCCTCGGAGACAACCGTCAACTTGACGAAGCTCATGGAAGCCATTGAGGTTACGGTCGAGAAGAACGGCGTGGCAATTCCTCCCACGTATGACAACACCATAATCACCGACGCAAATCGTTATCTCTCTGCTGGGTACAGCGACATCTACTCCTTCTGGTTAAGGAGTTTCGACCTTGAAGCCGGAATATACACGGTAATCATTGACCTGAATGAAACCTCCATCGTCGGGGACATTCCAGAGGACTTTGACTTCACTGCATTCCTGAGCTACATCCTCGCGGAGAAGCTCCAGCTCGATCCCCTAGACCCGGACGTGGACGGAGACGGCCTCCAAGATGGTACGGAGGTGTTCATAGGGACTTTCCCCTTGAACGTGGACAGCGATCACGATGGGCTGACAGATTTCTCCGAGTGGTCGAGGCTTGGAACGAACCCACTGAGCTGGGACTCGGATGGCGATATGCTTTCCGACGGCCTCGAGCTCGGAATCCTCTCTGACGCCGACCCAGCCAGCGTGACGGACCCACTTGACTTCGACACGGACGACGACGGACTCTACGACGGTTGGTTTGACGCGGACGGAAATGACGTCTTCTCGACTGATGAATTGGGAGAAGATGTCAACCAGAATGGTCGGAAGGATCTGTCAGAGACGGACCCGCTGAAGTGGAGCACCGACGGAGATAGTCTGCCGGACGGCTGGGAAGTCCGTGTCCACGTCGACCCGCTCTCTGCGATTGGGGATGATGGGGATGACGGGAATCCTGATGGGGACTTCACCCGGTACTGGACGCCTTTCACGAACGTCATGGAGTTCAACCTTGGGACGAATCCGAAGCCGTACGACTGGGACGGAGACGGCACGATAGCGGGCGGCTTCGAGCTTGGCACTGATCATGATGAGGACGGATTGCAGGATGGCCAGGAGGCCTTCGTTCTCTTTAGGACGAGTGTGGTAGATGGCGCGGAGAGCATTGAGAACTACGCGGCTGCAGATGACTGGATATATTTCGACCGGAACGTGACTGATGGCCTTCCCGGGGCAGCCTATCTCTTCGATTCCGTTGAGAGGGATGTGGAGAGCACATCTCCAGCGAACGCAAGGAGCCCCGGCGTCGAGGGAGTGTTCAGACTGGTGGACGGCACGAGGATATTCTACGATCGAGACTTGGATCGGGTCTATATTTGGGAACCCTTCTCCGACTTCCTCGATAGGGACGGGACAGGGACTCTGGAGGGGACTCTCTACGTGTTCGTCTCCTCCGGCGTATCAATCGTCTCGTCGGACCTTCCTGCAGTAGGATTTCAGGGCAAGGAGATATACTGGAGGATCAGCCCCTTCATCCCGGACAGCGACTATGATGGGCTCCTTGATGGAACGGAGGCTCTATACGATAAGGATACCGACCAGGATGGGTATCTGAACGCCCTCGATCTCGATTCCGACAGCGATGGCATCACCGATTTCGTGGAACAGACGGTTCACCCTAACACGGACATGGATAATGATGGACTGGAAAACATGGTCGACTTGGATTCCGACGGGGATGGGGTCCCAGACGCCAAGGAACAGCGACCTTTCGTCGATACTGATACCGACTCCATCGTGAACCTGCTCGATAAGGACTCTGACGACGATGGCCTCGCCGATGGGGAGGAGGATGTGGATAGCGACGGCTTCACAGACGTCGACGAGCCAAGTCCCCTGATCGTGGACACGGACGCCGACGGCCTAACGGACTATGAGGAGGTTATTCCGGGAGTCGACGGGTACATAACGGACCCCGCCAACGAGGACACCGATGGTGATGGCCTGATCGATGGCGTAGAAGTTGCAGGATGGGATATCACGGTGAACGGCGCCACCGTTCATGTCACTGCCGATCCTACTCTCCCCAACCCAGATGGGGATCTCCTGACCGACGACCTGGAATACCTGTTCACAGATCCCAGGTCGGGCGACACGGATGTTGACTTCCTCCTAGACGGGCAAGAAGATGCCAACCTCAACGGGAAGTGGGATCCTGGCGAAACGAACCCAACGGACAGTGATACGGACGACGACCTGTTGGTGGATGGGATAGAGGTAGGGTTGAGGACGAGCCCTCTAGATGCCGACTCTGACGACGACTTGCTCCTCGACGGAATCGAAGACACCGACAAAGATGGGCTTACGGATCCGGGGGAAACGGACCCCGCCGATCCGGACTCCGACAATGATGGGCTCTTGGATGGCATTGAGGACAGGAATCGCAACGGAGCCTACGATACCCCCGCCACCTTCAGGGAGACGGACCCGCTGGACCCCGATTCTGACGGCGACGGAATCCTAGATGGTACCGAAAACGCCTGGGACGGGGACACTGATGGAGACGGGTGGATCAACGCGCGAGATCAGAATTCTGATAGCGATGCCCTTCTGTACGATGGATGGGTGGACCTCGATAGCGACAACCTCTACGATCCGGCCGAAGGTGAGGACTTCAATCGCAATGGCGTTTTGGATCCCGACCTTTCAGGCGATCCTCGCTTTGATCCTCTCAATCCTGTGATTGAGACGGACCCTCTCGACAACGACCAGGATGATGATGGGCTCATAACGGGCGTTGACCCCGACGATACCAATCCGGACATGGACGGAGACGGCCTCTTGGATGGGACGGAGGATGCCAACCACAACGGGCAGTGGGACGGCTTTGCATCTGGGGAGACGAACCTCACCGACAGTGACACCGATGACGACCTCCTCTCGGACGGTGATGAGGTGATAATCCATGGAACCGATCCCCTGGATGCCAATAGCGACTCGGACAGTCTAGATGACTTCGAGGAGGTTAACAGTGGAGCTGATGGCTACATAACCAATCCCTTGGACCCGGACAGTGACGATGATGGGCTGGATGACGCCGAGGAGCAGACATACTTCACGAATCCAAATGACCCTGACACCGACGGCGATGGGATTCCTGACGAGTTTGAAGCCCGCTGGGGGCAGTTCACCGGATTGGACCCGCTGAACGGAACCGACGCCGCCGCTGACTTCGACAGCGATAGCCTAACGAATCTGGAAGAGTATGAGCTGGGTGAGTTCTATGCCACGCACGACCTCGATGGCAATGGCATCTGGAACATACAGGATAGTGATGACGATGGAGACGGGATGCCGACGGCTTGGGAACTGGAGTTCAACCTCATCGCTTACGACTCGGTTGATCAGTGGAAGGATAAGGACGGTGATAGCCGCCAGAACTGGTGGGAATACAACGATGGTACGAACCCCACACTGCAGGACACGGACGGTGACCACCTGGCAGACGATGAGTGGTTCTTTGCCTCCACCGATCCCCTCGACAAGGACACCGACGGCGATGGCCTAATCGACGGCACCGAATACAATGGTTGGATTGTCTTCATCATACACCGGGTGGACGACATCCAGGAGCTACCGGTTACCTCAGATCCGACCAGGATCAATTCGGATGGCGACCTGCTGACGGACTACGACGAATTTGTCATTGGTACGAATCCCCGTCACCGCGACACGGACGGGGACGGGCTATTGGACCATGTGGATCCCGCTCCTCTCATCGTAGAGCGCAATTCGCCCAGCATAACAGATTTCACCATATCGGTGGACGTGCACATTTCCCTCGAGCCGATCTACGAGAGGGTGAAAAGGACTGTAACCGAGAGCGTATGGAATGTCCTCACCCTGCGGTGGGACAGGGTCGTGAGGACCGTCTACGAGACGGTGGTCACGGGATATAGGGAGGTCCTGGACTGGGTGAAGGTACGAGGAACGTTCAAAGTCGAGGATGGCGAAACCACGCTTGATACCGTAAGAATAGACATCAACGGAAACGTGAAGGTTCATAGGGCCTTCATCAAAGTGGGCTGGTTCTCACATGAGGTCAATATCGGGAGCGCCATCTGGCACGGCTTCGATGTGAAGGTGAGGGCGTGGGACAGCAATGACAACAGTGCGGAGTCTAGGACAAACATTGCAGGCGTTGCCGATGCTCTCGACGCGGTATACGATTTCGCGACTCAGGCCTTGGAAATCCTTTTGGACCTCGGAAGGGAGGCTCTCGACCTACTCCTAGACGGCGCCCTTTGGGTAATTGAGCAGATCCTACGGCCAGCCATCGAGGCCATCCTTTCTGGCATACAGACTTTCGCTGGCGTGCAGTCTCGCTTCCTCGCCCCGTATCTCGATGTGAACGGTGCACTCAGAGATGTATCCGGCCTTCTGAACGAATCCGTCAACGAACTGCAGATCCCTGGTCCCGTCGAGCTTCTGGAGGCCGGTTTCAAGGTTGCAGCCGATTTCGTCGCAAACGGACTTGTAGCGGCCAAAGACGTGGTGAGCCTTGCATACGACATACTGCGCCCAGGGATTCAGCACCTCCCGATCCCGCAGAGTGTGAAGGACATGAGCGATCGGACCGTTGAGTGGCTTCTGGATTTGGCCGCCGACGTTGCGGTCCTAGTCGATGACATGAACGTCGCGACCTTGCAGGCTCTCTTCAACTCGTTCATAGATGAAATAGAGACTTTGACGGGCGTTCAACTCGCCTTTACTCTGCCGGACTTGTCCAGCTTCCTTGCCTGGCCAGAAATCTTTGACCCCAGCAACTATGATCTCCTCGTTAGCGGGGTGAATGTTCCCTCCGGCAGCGTCCTGGGAGTTTTCGTGACGGTGGAGGTGGCCATCACTCTCCCCTTCGGAGAAGGGCCAGGCGCGGAGGTCACCTTGTTGCCTGCGCTATCGTTCTACATAACGGATGCGGGCATAGACGCATACCTTGTACTTGCTACGCCCACCACTGGACTATCCCTCGATGGACCTATTGATTTCGGTCTCGCCTACGGCGACAGGGATCGTAGGCAATTCTCACTCGGCTATGGCCCCCTTGCCTTTGGAATAACCGATATTGAGGATACGCCTGTGGATGTGAATTTCACGGAAGTCGTAACGCCTTACTTGTCTTACTCCTGGGCACTCTTCAGCTTTGACTGGCCATAGCGTCTGAATCGCCGACCGACGAAGGCCTCCAGGGACTGGTAAAGCTGGCCTGGATCATTGCAAAGAACTCCAAGGACATCTTCTCGCTGGTGCTCTGGTTTGTTAGGGCTTCCCCCTTCCGCGTCGCGGCCTTTTCCCTAGCCACATGCCAAGAACGCCACGAGGATGGCCCCTTGGCGGCGACCACTACAGACATAGCGACGAGAATCCAGATCTCGTTAGTGGATGCGGCGAGCGAGTGCCCCCACTTCTCGCCACCTTGTATGGAGTTCCTTAACCTTGATTCCGATACGCCACAGATCCTCCCCAAGGCTCTCATCCTTGCCTAGCCATCGCTCCACACTCCCACAATAGGTCCGATAGAACCTTAAGGCGAAGGTACCCATAACGCGCAGGATGGCGAACATCTCTACCACCGTGGGGAGGCTTAGGCTCCAGAATCCTACGATGCTAGCCTCCGGGATCCTGGGAGATAGCGGAGAATCCCTGCTCAAGGTGGCGGCTAGCGGGGCGGGAGCCGTCGTGACAAAGTCCATCGGCCGGGAGCCGAGGGAGGGCAACTCCGGACCTTCGCTGGTGCAACTGGAGCACGGTCTCCTGAACGCCGACGGTCTGGCCAACCCAGGCGTCGATAACTACGCAGCGGAGATCAAGGTCGCCCTGGAAAGTGAGGTGCCGGTGATATGCTCCATCTTCGCTGAGGATGTGGAGTTCTTCGGCCCGCTTGCCAGGACCATGGAGGTGTACGGCGCTCACGCTCTGGAACTCAACCTGAGCTGTCCCGACCCGCTAGGACTGGGTGAGATCGCCGGAGACGCCGACTTGGTATCCAGGGTTACCGCCGAGGTGAAGAGTGCCGTCAAGCTTCCGGTGTTCGTGAAGCTCTCGCCCAATGTCAGAGACATAGTCGTCATGGCCCAGGCGGTTGAGGAGGCCGGAGGGGACGGAATCACCGCCATCAGCACCGTCAAGGCCATGAGCATCGCCCCTGATGTGGCGCGACCCGTCCTCGGAAACAGGCCCGGTGGCCTGAGCGGCCCTGCCATCAAGCCGCTTGGCATTCGCGGTGTCTACGAGATCTACGAACAGGTGAACATCCCCCTCATCGGCGTCGGTGGGATTCTCACGGGCCTCGATGCCGTGGAGTACATCATGGCGGGTGCCCGCGCCGTCCAGATCGGCAGCGGGGTGCACTACCGCGGCCTCGACGTCTTCCAAGGGGTGTGCCAGGAAATCGAGGCCTTCATGGAGGAGAATGGCTACGCCCACATCGAGGATATGGTTGGCGTTGCGCACCGTTGATGCCCGTTAACCTTATGCAGGCCACGGTCGTCGGGTCGACCATGTCAGATGAGGACTTCGACACGACGACGAGGGAGTTCTTCAACACGGTCATCGAACGACACCCGGTCTGGGCCACTTTCCTTGGAATTCACGACTACGACCACCTGATGGGAGATAACTCCAGGGAGTTCGTGGAAGAGGAGATCACCTTCACGAAAGACCTCAGAAGCAAGTTTGAGGCTTTCAATCCTGAGGAACTCAGTGGGAGCCGCCCCCTGGACTGGGAGTTGGCCCTCCAGATAGCGGACCTATCCCTCTTCGACCTGGAAGAGATGAGGTTCTGGGAATCTCTGCCGGGAGGTGCGGAGGGAGTCGGGGAGGCCCTCTTCCCGCTCTTCACGCGGGACTTCGCGCCGCTTACCACTCGTGTCCAGGCGATGACTGGGAGACTTGAGGGCACCCCTCGCTACCTGAAGGAGATCAAGTCCAGGATTACGCGGCCTGTCAAACTCTGGACCGAGATGGCCATCGAGTCGGCGAGGATGACGCCCGCCTTCCTGGAGGTCATCGCCCAATCCGTAGCGGGCAAGGTTCCCGACTCCGCCTTTGCGGACTTCAAGAAGGCTAAGGAGGAGGCGGCCGCAGCCCTCTCCGAGTATCAATCCTGGCTGCAGGAGGATGTTCTCCCAGAGGCCTCCGCCCCCCACATTCTCGGTGAGGAGAAGTTCAGGAGGCTCATCGAAATGAGGCGCTTGGGACTCGGCGTGGACAAGATCCGTGAGCTTGGCGATAGCTACCTGAAGGAATCGAAGGAGGAACTCGCCAAGGTGGCCAAGTCCATTGACCCGAAGGCTACCGTCGACGAGGTCAACGATCGCATCAAGTCAGAGCACCCCAAGGACTTCGACGCTGTCCTGGAGGAGGTGCGGAAGACCATTCAGGAGGCTCGCTCCTTTATCGTGGAGAAGGGTCTGGCCACCCTGCCGCCGGCCGAGAAGCTCCACGTCATGGAGACGCCCACCTTCATCAGGCCCATCATACCCTTCGCCGCCCTCTTCGGAGCCGCCAAGTTTGACAAGGTGCAGGAGGGGGTCTACATCGTTACACCGCCCTCAGACGGTGTGGGAGATTTGAGGAAGCACAGCCACGCGTCCATCCGGAACACGGCCGTTCACGAGGGGTATCCAGGGCACCACCTCCAGCTCTCCGCTGCAAACCTGAACCCCTCCCTCATCAGGGTTCTTGGGAGTTTCGGGGCGATTGAGACGGTCGAAGGCTGGGCGCACTACTCCGAAGACGTGATGCAAGAGACGGGCTTCAGCGAGTCGCCGGAGGTCAGGTTCACCCAGCTCCAGGACATAATATGGAGGGCCTGCCGCATCATCATCGACGTCGACCTGCACTGTGGCAAGATGACCTTCGACGAGGCGGTCGACATGCTGGTTAGGGAAGCGAGCATCGAGAAGCCCGCAGCCTTGGCCGAGGTGAAGCGCTACACGCAGAACCCGGGATACCAGTTGAGCTACCTCCTTGGGAAGCACCTCATCCAGGGCCTCAGGAGTGAAGTCCAGGAGAGGATGGGAGACAAGTTCTCCCTCGGGTTCTTCCACGACACGATTCTCTACGCCGGTTCCATTCCCTTCTTCCTCCTGAAGAGGGCGGTCGAGGACAAGCTGGCCAAGATGGAGGAGGACGTCGAGGACCTCATGTAGTGACGTCAAGGCCGAAAGCAAGCACTGCAGATATGAAGGCCCAGGTTGACCAGAACTCAACCTTAATATCGGTGTACAAGTTGCCTTCCCCGGTGTGCAGATGAAGAGCATAGATGCGCTAGTCCGCAAGGCGATGGAGTACAAGGAGAAAGGGCTAAGCGAGAAGGAGATAGGCGACGATTTGCACCTATCCTCAGAGACGGTTACCTGGCTTCTTACTCGCGGCGTCAAGGGTGGGGCCCCGCCCCGTGACATCAAGATTGGCTGGAGATCCATCGGGGTCTATGGCAACCGAATAGGCTTCGTCTCGGCGGCCCTGACGGATGTCATCCTCGAGGAGATGGAAAAGCGGGACATCGAGGCGGATTCGATTGTGGGAATCTCCATCAACGGCATACCCTTCGCGACGCTCATCTCAGAGGACTTGGGCAAGGAGCTCGTGGTCTATCGGCCGGCGGCGGAGCGCCACAAAGGCGGTGCCTTCAGCTCAAACTATGCTGGTGTCGACGGCAAGAACGTCGTTATAGTTGACGACGTCATGGGCACTGGAGAGACGATCCGGGGCACCGCGAATGAGATCCAACAGGCTGGGGGAAAGGCGGTCTTGGCCGTCGTCGTGGTCAACAAGACGGACAAGGATGATGTAGACGGTGTACCCCTGAGGGCCCTGGTCAGGGCCAGGGGAATCGCGTGAGATGGGATGCACTGGTTCGATGAGCTTGCCCACTCCGTAGACGCTTTCCTAGCGTCCAAGTCGAAGGTAGTCTGCAACGCGGGCCTCTCCGTGTCGGGCCTCCAGCACGTCGGAAGGCTGCGTGGAGAGATCGTCCTCAACCACTTCATCGCCTCGCACCTCAGGGATGAGGGGAAGGAGGTAGTCCAGCACCTCGTCCTTTACACGCAGGACCCGTGGAAGGGAAGTCCCAAACAGGTCGCACAGTTCGCTGGAGATGAAGGAAAGGCCTACACGGGCTGGCGGCTGATCGACGTTCCTGACCCCCACGGGTGCCATGGGAACTGGGTGGACCACTTCTGGGAGGGCTTCGGCTCCTCGCTGCAGCGCTTTGCTCCCGGCGTCGAGGTTACGACGACGACGGAGATCTACGAGCGAGAGGAGATGATTGATCTCGTCCGACGAATACTGCCCCTGACGGAGGAGATAAGGCGGATACTCAACGATTACAGGCCCCGTAACCCCCATCCAGAGGGCTGGGTCCCCTTCGAGCCTCTGTGCGATGAGTGTCATCGAGTTGGCCAGGCCAGGGCCCTCGAGGTTCGTGCGGCCGAGGTCGACTATGAGTGCGGGTGCGGCCACAGCGGGACGTCACACCTGAGTCTGGGCAAACTGAACTGGCGGGTAGAGTGGCCTGCCCTCTGGGCCCTGCTTAAGGTGGATGTGGAGCCCTTCGGGAAGGACCACGCGGCGCCAGGTGGCTCCCGGGAGAGCTGTGCTGCCATCGCTGAAGACGTCATTGGGATTAAGCCGCCTTTGGGCATTCCATACGAGTGGGTGGGCCTATCGGAGAACGGTCAGGACCGAGGAGATATGGACAGCTCAGACTTCGTGGGGTTCGGGCCCGAGGAGTGGCTGGAGATGGCGGAGCCCGAGATCCTCCGCTTCCTGTATGCCAACATCCCGATCCGCCGCAGGGTCGTCCTGGACCTTGCCAAGATGGACTTGTATCATCAGGCCTATGACCAAGGTGAGGCCGCGTTCTTCAGTGGCGAGTCGCCTGAGGCTAGGTCATACTCGCTATCTCTACTCGGTGCGCCCCCTTCTGAGATGCCCTTCCAGGTTGCCTATCGCCATGCATCTATTATGGCTCAAGCGGCACCTCCTGACGGCCGTCTCGACTGGTCCACAAGGCGGCTGGAGGACACTGGACTCCTGGATAGGTCTCTCACGCAGGCGGAGAGGGAGCTGCTTGGGAAGCGGCTTGAACAGTCGCTACTGTGGGTGACCAACTATGGTCCGGAAGATGCACGCTTTCAGATACAAGAGACCTTGCCCGCTGAGGTGCGGGAGGGCCTCTCCAGCAAGGAAAGAGAAGCGTTGGCCGCCCTGCGGGGTCGGCTGGAGGACATCCCCTGGTTGGAGGGGAGCGTGAAGGATGCCATGGTGGAGCTCACGGGCAGCGGAACCCTGCGAGTTTCGACGAAGAGGTTCTTCGCCGCTCTCTACACGGTTTTTCTAGGTAAGCCATCAGGTCCCAGGGCCGCACCGTTGCTCGTCGTCCTGGACAGGGACTTCGTCCTCTCTCGATTGGATGAGGCCAGCCGAGACTGAAGTTCCCGCCTGCAAGACCTCCCTGATAATGTGGCCCCCCTACGGAGCTGCGGTGGATGTCAGCCCACCTGCCTGAAGCGGTCCGTGCCGCGCAATTGAGGAAAGGTATTTAGAGACAACTTGGACTGAGACTTAAGGAGCAGCCCCGTGGTGTAGTGGCAGCATATGGGACTCTGGATCCCCAGGCGCCGGTTCAAATCCGGCCGGGGCTATCTCCAGCATCCTCAGAGTGGGCTGCCATGGAATCGGAGCCTCCAACGGACTTCATCCGCAAGATCATCGATAAGGACAACCAGACGGGCAGATACGAGGGTCGAGTGCACACTCGCTTCCCACCGGAGCCCAACGGCTACCTCCACATCGGCCACGCCAAGTCGATCTGCCTCAACTTCGGCGTCGCCGAGGAGTACGGAGGCCTCTGCAACCTCCGCTTCGACGACACGAACCCCCTCAGAGAGGAGAAGACGTACGTCCAGTCGATCATCGAGGACGTGAAGTGGCTCGGCTTCGACTGGGATGACCGCCTCTACTTCGCCTCCGACTACTTCGACCAGATGTATAACTATGCGGTCCAGCTGGTCAAGAAGGGCAAGGCTTTTGTGGACGACCTGCAGGCGGAGCAAATCAGCGAGCAGCGAGGGACGCTGACAACCCCTGGAATCGAGAGCCCCCACAGGAAGCGGTCTGTCGGTGAGAACCTAGAACTGCTGGAGCGGATGCGAGCTGGCGAGTTCTCCGAGGGGGAGAAGGTCTTGCGCGCTAGGATCGACATGGCCCATCCGAATATGAACATGCGAGATCCCGTGATGTACAGGATCCTTCACGCCACCCACCATAACACCGGGGACAAGTGGTGCATCTACCCGACCTACGATTTGGCCCACGGCCTGGAAGACTCCATCGAGGGCATCACCCACTCCCTATGCACCCTGGAGTTCGAGGACCATCGTCCCCTCTACGATTGGTACCTGGGGGAGCTTGGTGTCTACCATCCGCGGCAGATCGAGTTTGCACGCCTCAACCTGACTTACACGGTGATGAGCAAGCGGAAGCTCCTAGAACTCGTCGAGGGTGGCTACGTCGACGGATGGGACGACCCTCGTTTGCCCACTATCAGTGGGATGCGCCGCCGCGGCTACTCCCCCGCTTCCATCAGGAGTTTCTGCAGTCGAATCGGCGTTGCCAAGGTCCACAGCACGGTCGACTTCGAATTCTTGGAGCATTGTGTACGGGAAGATCTCAACAGGACCACGCCGCGATTCATGGGTGTCCTGCGCCCTCTGAGACTGGTTATCGAGAACCACCCGGAGGCCAAGGTGGAGTGGTTCGATGCCGTGAATAATCCGGAGGATCCGAGTGCTGGCACCCGCAAGGTGCCCTTCTCCCGCGTCCTCTACATCGAGGCGGAAGACTTCATGGAAGACCCTCCGGAGAAGTACTACCGATTGGCACCGGGTCGGGAGGTCAGGCTGAGGTACGCCTACCTGGTCACGTGCCAGGAGGCGATCAAGGAAGGTGGGGAGGTAGTGGAACTTCGCTGCACGGTGGACCCAGCCACGCGAGGGGGAGACGCCCCCGACGGCAGGAAGGTCCGATCCACGCTGCATTGGGTCTCGGCTGAACACGCTGTCGATGCCCAGGTGCGCCTCTACGACAAGCTCTTCAACGTATCGGACCCACTCGGTGAGAGGGGCAGGGACTTCAAGGATTTCGTGAACCCAGAGTCTCTCAAGGTCTTGATGGGCTGCAAGGTCGAGCCCGCGGTTCGCGGGCTGGGGCCCTTCTCACGATTCCAGTTCGAACGGAATGGCTATTTCTGCGTGGACCCCGATACTGAAGATGATCGGTTGGTGCTGAACAGGACAGCGACGCTCCGCGACCCATGGGCGAAGATGCAGAAACGCGATTCTGGCGTGAACCGCTCCTAGAGGCCTAGATGAGGCCTCAAAGCAGCCCCGTAGTGTAGCGGTCAATCATGCGAGGTTCTGGACCTCGTGACGGCAGTTCGAATCTGCCCGGGGCTATCCACCGATGTAGTGCCTAAGCTCCTCCTCGCCTTCCACGGGTCCGCGGGCGATGAGCAGATCTCCCGGCTCCACCCGAGTGTTCTCGTCGGGGCCGTAGATCCATCTCTCTCCCCTGCGAATGGCGATGACCCACATGCCGGTCTCTGAAGCCAGCTTCATCTCCCCCAGCGTTCTGCCCGCCGCCGGAGATGCTGCAGGCACCTTCACGGTTGTGATTGCAGTATCTGACTCCTTCAATGCGGCTGCCACCACAGGATGGGGCTCGATATCCCTCAGAACGACGTCGGCGATCTCGATGGCACCGTCGGCTACTGTCTCGATGGAGTCCGCGAGTCGTATGAAGACCAGGGCCTTCTCCACGTCTCTATCCTCGATCGCCCTCTCCACCGCCAGCTTCTGAACCTGTTCGTCCCATTCGTCTACTTGGCTCTCCAGCTCCAGGACCTGGCGGGCGATCTCCTCGTTGTCGTAGAGGAGGGCAGAGTAGGCCAGGTCCACCATCAGCTCGCTCGTGTCCTTCATCTCAAGGAGAATGTCCTCTATATCCAAGCGATCACCCCGGCCAACCCTCCTCTCCAGACGCGTATCTCGTCAGCCTGTTGTAGCCGTCTTCCGTCCCACGAACAATCAACAGGTCGCCTTCCCTGAGGACTGTGCTGCTAGGCGGGTCGTAGTTCCAACGTCTTCCGCGGCGGATGGCGATAATCCTCATCCCGGTCTCCGACTCAACTCGAAGGTCCGCTACGTCCCGCGCTAGCATGGAGGACTTCTTGCTCATTCGCAGGATTCGGATCTTCTCCTCCGCTTCCTGGAGGACGAAGGGCAGGAAGGGCCTAGCTTCTATCCTCTGCTCCAGGAGGTCCACGATGTCGCCCGCCGCGTTCGAGATGGTCTCCGCGGCCGAAGCAACCTGCAGGATCCCCGCCAGCCTCTCGGAGTCCTCTCTCGTCCTGCTAGCCATGAGGGCGATCATCCTCATCTGGTACCTCAGGAAGTCCATCCTGCTCTCCAGGTGACGAACCTCCTCCGCCAGCTCATCGCTGTCGAACATTACCGCCGCGTACGCCAGGTCGATAATCAGTTCGCTGGTATCCTTCATCTCAACCAACAGGTCCTTGACGCTCGTAGGCTCGTACTCGACTTCCTCAAAGCTCTCTTTCACAGTAGCACCCCCAGAACCAAGACCAGGAATCCAATTCCAACGATGTCTCCCATAGTCGTCACCACCGGAGTGACGAAGTTGTCGGGGTCTAGGCCCCTGGAAAAGGATAGGAAGGCCACCGAGACGGTCACCGCGGTAAGGACCCCCGCGAGCATCAGACCGGTGGAGAGCATGACTAAGAGGAGCACCCCCACTCCAAAGGGTGGTACGACTCCTGTTAATGGCCCCAATCCGTATATGAACATTGCCAGAACGGTGAAGGTTACGATGTAGAGGATGACGCCGTCTCTGACGTTCCGGAGGAGCCCCCTGTCCCCCAGCTTCGGGGCGATGGTCCCTGTATAGAGGCCCGAGGTGATTCGGGATCCAAGGACAGTACCAACGTTCCCGCCGATGCCGTTGACCACGGGAACCAGGATGAGGAGAAAGGGGGCCGCCAGGAAGAGGTCGGCAGCCCCGTTGAGGAGGTGGCCCGCAAGGAGGGTGACAACCAGAAGAAAGGTCAGCGCCAGGAAGCTCTCGCCCATGATGGTCCTGTAGGAGTAGAACGTCATGCAACGCCTCCCATGGACAGGGCGATCACGAAGAGGAGGAGGATTGTGATGACATCCCCGACGGTTGCCAGGGTGGGGGTGGTAACGTTATCTGGATCGAGACCCCAACGGAAGGCAGCCAGGATGATGCCGAAGGTTATGCCAACCTGCGAAATGCCAGCCAGGGTTCCGGCAAGCGTGGCGATGAGCGCAAGGGACACGAGACTTGCAGTCTGGAGGCCTAGTAGAATCGAGGTCGCGTAGCTCAATACGCCCGCCAGGAAGGAGAAGAGGGCGCTCAAAAGAACGGCAGCGAGCACGTTCTGCTGAGCCTCGTCGTTCCAGAGGCTGCCCTCCGAGATTAGACCCATGTGGAAGGCGGAGCCCATCCGCGCGCCAAGGGCGCCACTGATGCCGCCGCGAAGGGCGATGAGGGCCGGCACCATAACCAGGAGCCCAGGAGTACGTTCCAGGACATCCCTCATTCCTCCGAGGACGAGGCCGGCCGCTACCAGACCTAGCCCCGCCAATAGTAGAACAGGTAGCGATTCCCTGTAGACGGCGGGGAGGGGCATCGCATGAGAAAGGGGGATGAGTAATAAGGCCTTCAGCGGAGGACGCGAACGGGGAGGAGGCGAGGCAGCAGGTCCACCTCCATCGGTAGTCCGCCTACGACCTCTCCGTCCATCTCCGCCAAGACCTCACGCTCGGCCGAAACGACGACACGCTTCCCCCTAGCATGGCTGACCTTGGGATGCTCCAGGTGGTCTCCCGTTCGAAGCTTGCCAAGATTGCTTAACGCCTCCCCGAGCGTGAAATCCCCGATGAGGACTATTTCGAAAGTGCCATCGTCGACCTCAGCCATGGGCGCTGGCTGGAGCCCACTTCCGTAGAACCTGCCGTTCGCAATGATCACACTGTTCATGAGGCCGACGGCAATCACCTCACCATCCACCTCGACTTCCATCGCCCGGTTCTCATACCCAGGCAGTGTCGTTACGATGGCCCACAGGAATGCCGCCGTACCTCCGAGGAGCTTCGAGCTTCGATTGACCTTCTCGACCACCTCTGCCCCCACACCAGCCTCCAAGATGTTCGCAAAGTAGCGGGTCTCCGTCTCTCCTTCAAAGTTGACAAAGGTCGCCTTCCCCACGTCGACAAGCCTAGTGGCTGTAGCCCGAAAAATCGCCTCGGCGTGCTCGAGACCTCTCGGCAGTCCCAGCGTCTTGGCGTAATCCGTGCCGCTACCCACGGGGATAATCGTGAGACGTGCCTCCTTCAGGACAGGTCGATCGCCTTCGATGAGGGCATTGACGGCTTCGTTGACGGTCCCGTCGCCGCCGACGATGGCGATTTCCGTCTCACCCTGTGCGAGGGCATCCTCGATGAATCCGATGGCTGAGAGAGGCCCCGTGGTGGTTGCTACCCTCGGCATGTCGACCAGTGACCTGAGACGAGGCTCAAGCTGCGGCCAACTTCGACCGACTTCTCCCCCCGCAGCTTTGGGGTTCACGACGATCAGCATCCTAGCCCCCCTCCAGAGAGGCCCTCATCGATTCCACGAGGCCACGGTAATCGTCCACCTCTCGTTGAACTCGCTCGTCACTCCACCCCGTCCTGGCTGCCATCAGTTCCGCGACCTCCTTGGCTACCCCCAACCCGTGCCCTGTATCTTCGTAGAACAACCTGGTTCGACGGACAAGAACGTCCTCCAATCTCAGAGCCATTTCACTTTCGACGGAATAGACGATCTCAGCCATGATCCGAGGGAGGTCCGGAACAATCCTCCTGCGGAGGTCCCCCTGAGAGGCGAGCTCCAGGATCGACCCGGAGTGTGGGCCGTAGGAAGCGACCAGAGAGCCGGCGACCTCTTGATCCAATCCGAGTTGGGCGGCTCTCTGTGCGGCCTCTTTCTTGATGCCGAGAATGTCTTCCTCCGGGATGCCCCTTCGGGTGCCAGTGCCTCTTCTCATCTTGTCCGGACGCCTGGATACTATCCGCGAAACGATGTCTGCAACCCTAAGCGTTGAGGGCCTGTAGGTGGTGAGCTTCCCGCCCAGAATGGACACAAGCCCCGGCGCATCTTCCACGATCTTGAAGTCTCTGCTTACCTCTCCTTCGGACACACCTTGTCGCCCGACCAGAGGGCGGAGGGCTGCGTAGGTGCTCACTACGTCACTGCGCCGAAGTTCGGTCCGAGGAAAGGCGCCATTCACTGCCTCGAGCAGGTAGTCCACATCCCACCCCTCAACCTGAACCTCGTCCGGGTCACCTGGGAAGTCGGTGTCGGTGGTCCCGATGATGGTGTGCTTCCCCCATGGGAGGGTGAAGAGGACTCGTCCATCCGTCGGAGATCTGATGACCACGGCGTTGCGGTTACCTACCTTCTCCCGTGGGACGATTAGGTGAACGCCCTTGGTCGGCCTCAACATCGGCTCTGCGGCCCCAATCCCGACTCTAATCAGGTCGCTCCATGGGCCCGTGGTGTTGATCACGATTCGACCTCGGGCCGAATGGGGTTCGCCGCTTAACAGGTCGGTGAACTGTACCCCAACCACGCGATCGTTTTCGAGTGTGGGGGCTTCCACGCGGCAGTGCGAGAGTACGTACGCCCCCGCAGCGTTCGCCATGGCGGCGTTGAGGAGAACGAGCCTGAAGTCATCGGTCATGCAGTCGTAGTAGACGGCACCACCCTGGAGCCCCCCTGATCGCAGTCTTGGTTCCTCGGCGAGGACCTCCCCTCGCCTCAGACGACGGTGCCTGCTGACATTCCTGAAGGCCGAGAGGAGATCGTAGATCCAGAGTCCCAGAAAAGTCAGGACAGGCCCCTCTCCCTCGCCTTCGTAGAAGGGTATGATGAACCGAACCGGGCGAACGAGGTAGGGGTAGTGGGTCCTCAACCAGTGGCGCTCTCTGCACCCGTCCCAAACGACCTTAACCTGTCCATGTTTGAGATACCTCAACCCTCCGTGGATCAGGCGTGATGACCTACCGCTGGTCCCGCTGCCGATGTCCCCCTTCTCCAAGAGGAGAACGCGTTGACCTCTCCTCGCTGTCTCGTTCGCCACCGCGCAGCCGTTGATTCCGCCGCCGACGACTATGACGTCGAACTCCTTATCAAGGGCCTCCAATCCCTCCTCTCGTCGTCTCCAGTTGAAGCCGGATTCCATCACTCCTCCCGCACCACCTTCCCCGGATTCATGATACCCTTTGGGTCTACGGCTATCTTGAGCGATTTGAGCGCCATGAGGGCAGTCTCTCCGTGCTCCTCCAAGATCCAGGAGAGGTGATCGGTACCTACGCCATGATGGTGGCTGATGGTCCCGCCCGCTCTCATTATCGCCTCTGTGGCGGCCCGCTTGATCTCCCACCACTGCTCAACCTCCTTCCCCTGCTCCCGGGGCGCGATGAGGGTGTAGTAGAGTGAGCCGCCATCTCGATAGGTGTGAGAGAGATGACAGAGGACCAACCCCTGGACACCCCCTTGAGAGTACGCGTCCAGCAATGCGTGGCGAACTGCGACGTAAAGCTTTTGCAGTCCTCTCCATGATGCGGCCGTCTCAAGCGTGTCAACCAGGAGGCCACGGGCAAGGAAGTCATCGCGAAGGTATGGCGTCGTGTAGTACTCCTCCTCCCAGACGAGGGCGGGCTCCTCTCCCAGGTCCAGGGCTCCTGCGTCTACAAGGGATTCAACTGCGGTCTCCATTGAGGCCACCGTGTCATCCTTGGTGCCGTCGAAGCCCAAGAGGACTATGGAGGGGACTTCCTCCGCCTCTAGCCCAGCCATGTGAGCGATCATCGAGCTCTCATCCTCGTTTGAGATGCGCAAGAGAGAAGGCACGATTCCCGACTGAATCATTCCCCGAGCCGCATCCAAGGCCGTGGTGAAGCCTGGGATGAGGAGAACCCTTCTGGCTCTGGCCTCAGGACTCCTCCGCACCCTTACCACCGCTTCCGTGATGATGCCGAAGGCACCCTCTGACCCCAGGACCAGCTCCCGCAGCTCGGGGCCTGCGGATCTTGCAGGGACATCCTTTGTGACGAGGGTCCCCTGAGGTGTCACAAGACTTACCGACTGGACCATGTTCTCGATGCGACCGTACGCTCCCGAGAGATGACCAGAGGCTCGGGTGGCGATCCAACCACCGAGAGTGGAGAAGTGGAAGGACTGGGGGAAGTGGCCAAGAGTCATATTGTGCCGACCGAGGACCTCCTCCAGTTCTGGCCCACTGACACCCGCCTCCACCCTGGCCAGAAGGGAGACCTCGTCGACCTCGAGGACCTTGTTCAGATGACGAAGGTCGACGGTGACTACAGCTCTGTTTCGCCCCCTCAACGGTCTGAGTCCCCCGAGGACGGAGGTCCCACCGCCATAAGGGACAACGGCTATTCCGCGCGATGCAGCCGTTTCCAATAGGAGGCGCACGTGTTCAGAATCCCTTGGAAAGGCCACGGCATCGGTAAACTCTTCTACCCGCCCCAGCCTCACCTTGAGGAGGTCGAGGTAGCCCTTCCCTAGGGAGCGACTGATGCGGACTTCGTCGTCTGTGGATACCTCCAAGGCACCCTCGAGGGCCTCCAGGTCTTCCGCCCTGAGCCGACTCGGCGGAAGGGATGGCACACTCGGGATTTCTTGGGCCTCCCTGAGCTTGATTCCTCGAGTCTCAAGGAAGCGAAGGGCAAGCTCCAGCCGTTCTGAAGGATATCGTACATCGGGGGAACCCCACCCCCACCACCTCATATCCTTCCTCATGCTCGCGGTGGCATCGTCCCTCAGCTTGAATAGGTTTCCACCGTGTCTTGGGGAGTTTTATTACCCGAGGCGAGATGAAGCCGGGATGGCCTATGATGGCACGAGATGACATCCTCGGTGTGTTGGATAAGTACGATCTCGACCGGGCCAAGATCGGGGTCCTTGCCTCCCACTCGGCTCTCGACGTGTGTGACGGGGCCGTGGAGGAAGGATTCCAGACCATTGCGCTATGCCAGGAGGGGAGGCATGAGCCCTACGCGAGGTACTTCAAGGCGGTGCGAGACGCCGAAGGCAGAATCGTCCGGGGTGTTGTTGACGAGGCTGTGGTCCTCAAGTCCTTCAAGGAGGCGACCTCGGAGAGGGTCCAGGACCGTCTGCGCAAGGGCAACGTCCTCTTCGTCCCCAACAGGTCCTTCTTCTCCTACTGCGGCATGCAGGAGGTGGAGGATGAGTTCAGGGTACCGATGATAGGCGGCAGGAATCTCTTGCGGACGGAGGAGAGGACAGAGGAGAAGGGCTACTACTGGATTCTCGAGAAGGCGGGCCTGCCCTTTCCTCGCCTGTACACCTCGCCGGATGAGATCGACTCCTTGGCCATCATTAAGCTTCCTCACAAGGTCAAACGGCTGGAGCGGGGCTTCTTCACCGCCGCAAGCCCTGAGGAATTTGAGGAGAAGGCCGGCAGCCTCCTCGAGCAGGGCGTCATAACCGAGGAGGATCTGGAGGTCGCCAGGGTGGAGAAGTACATCCTCGGTCCCGTCTTCAACTTCGACTTCTTCTACTCACCGCTCGAAGATTCGGGCGAGAGGCTGGAGCTCCTGGGCATCGACTGGCGCTTCGAGACATCTCTGGATGGACACGTGAGGCTGCCTGCGGAGCAGCAACTCACGCTGGTTGGCGAAGAGAAACTCCCGGAGTACGTCGTATGCGGTCATAACTCGGCTACCCTCAGGGAGTCCCTGCTGAGCAAGGTCTTCCCATTGGCGGAGGCTTATGTCGAGGCTACTCAGAGGTACTTCCCCCCGGGCGTGATCGGACCCTTCACGCTCCAGACGTGCGTGGACAAGGATATGAACTTCTTCATCTACGACGTCTCGCCACGAATCGGCGGCGGCACAAATGTCCACATGTCTGTAGGCCACCCCTACGGGAACACCCTATGGCGCTCCCGGATGAGCACCGGGAGGAGGGTCGCCCTAGAGGTCCGGATGGCTATAGATAGGGGCGAAGTGGGGAAGATAGTTACGTAGCCTCGGGTCCCTCGACGCGGCTGAGGAACTCTGGCGGTACCTCCTTGGTGATGTAGACGTACTTCCCAGCCTTCTTTATCACAACTCCCTCCTCCCTCGCCTTCTCCGCGTCGACCTTGAGAATGACAGGGTCCGCCGTCCTCACCTGTCCCGCCTCCGTCGCGCTCTCCAAGGTGTCGCTGATGTGGACCCACTGCCGGTCCGCGGGCCTTAGCCCGATCTCCAAGAGGATGCTGCACTCCTCCTCCGTGGTCGGGTAGTACAGGACCGGGGGGATGTCCTCCGTGGGCAAGTCCAGGTCGAGGTCGATGGAGTGAGCGTAGGTGGCTCTGACCCGTCCCTCTTCGAACTGGTATCGACCCTTGGGATCGGTCTGGACGAGGGCGATAATGTGGTGCGGCTTGAGGAACTTGAACTTCCTGTGCCTGATCTGGATGGCGGTCACGAGGTCCCGGAGGTCGACCCAACCGTGATCGTCCATCTCGAGGCCGTACCTCTGGGGGAAATGGCGCAGGACTCCCGCCATCGTGCGGCCAAGGGTGTTTAGCTCCCTCTCATTGAGCAGGAACTTGCCCTTGCTGCCGCAATTGGGGCAGATCTCGCCCCGGAAGAATCCATGGGAACTGCACTCCCGTAGCATCTACCCCTCCCAGGATGTAAACCTAGACCCCTGCTATATAACTTCTGAGATTGGTGTGACAGCGTCCCTTAATATGATTGACGCGGCAAAGTCTAGCGGTCCACTGGGTCTAGGTCGCTCTGCCTAACGATCTTGAGCCCTTCAGACTCGACCATCTCGACGACCCGTTTCCTCAGGGCTGCCTTTACGGCCTTGCGATGGATGTACGCCAACGAGGCTCCCGGGGACTTCTCCACGACCTGTCGAAGCATCGACTCACCAAGCCTCTCGAGGGTGTGAGACGGCACAAGGTGGCCGAAGGACAGTCGCCGATCCAAGGCGACGTCGGTCATCCGGGGAGCGTAGTGGCCGCCACCGAGGCCGATGGCGACGGGATACTCCACGGATTCCACCTCAAGGATCACCCCCGCTATGGCCGAGGCCGCTTCCCCATCGGCCCAAGCGGCCTCGTCGCTCCCCACCTCGATGTAGAAGGCGGGCGTCTCAAGATATGGTCCGTGGTGGGTGGTCTCGAAGGAGACGGAGTACTCCAGGCTTGTAGCCCTCTCCCTCAGGAGTCTTAAGGCCTGGGTCATCCAATGGGATGCTGCGGGAACCAACTTGCCCGTCTTTCCCCCGAGCTCCGCCTCACCGTAGTTACCTATTGGGTGGACGGTGAGGCTCCTCGTCCCGCTTTCACTTCGATGCCTCGATGCGTATATCGCAAGGTCCGCTGTGACCCCCAGGGCTCCACGAACTTCCGTGTCCAGGTGGTCTCTGTATAGGTGGGAGTCCTTGAGGGTGACCAAGGTTCTCTCCCCTCGTTGGTATGCGGGGTTCCCGTCAAAGGTACCCACCTCCTCCCAGTCGCCCCTCCGCAGAAGCCGCTCGAGAATTGTTCGGCTGGCGGCATCCTCCACAGAGGTGGCTACGAGTATCATCGTGGGGAGAGCGGTGGGGTTAAGATGAGCCTTTTGGCGCACCACCCACCGGGAAAGCTTCAATACCCGGTACCGCTAACACCGTGAAGATGGAGCTCGTGTACTTGAAGTCCCCGACGGGCCTCCACCAGGAGCGGGCAGAGGAGGTCCTGGATCAGATTCGGGAGCTTGTCCCGGAACTCAAGTACCGCGAGGTGGACCCTCGGGAGGAGCCAGAGTACGCTGCGAACTTCAACATCAAGTACGCTCCGGGGATCATCATCGACGGACGGATCGAGTACGTTGGGATCCCCAGGGCACGCATGCTCCTGGAGAGGATAAGGCAGCTACAGGCGGCGGGCAAGGACTAGTCGTCCTGAGCTACCTCGAGCGTATCATCGTGAGAAGCATCTTGGACCTGACGACAGCCCTCAGCGCGTGAGGTCGGTTGGCGGGCATTATGAGCAAGTCACCCCCACTCACTCGTTGGGTCTCTCCTGCGATCTCAATCTCCATGGATCCCTCGACGACTTGCACCATGGCGTCGAACGGTGTAGTGTGCTCGCTCAATCCCTCGCCTTTGTCAAAGGCGAACATGGTTACAGTCCCCACATCCTTGTCGATGATTGCTCGGCTGACTATTGAACCTGGGCTGTACTCGACGAGGCTCGCCAGACTGTGAACCCGTCCCACAAGCTCGCTTTGGCTCCTGCTACCCTTGTCCGTCATGGCTTCTCCCTATCCGTGTTCCAGACTGCGTCAATCACTCCGGGGGTCCCTACCCTCATTCGGTCTGCCTCCTGACGTTCTCTTCCGTCATAACCCTGCACAACCGTAGAGGGCGGTGGCTACTAACGTTTATTAATCTCAGGCCCAATCCAACAGCGATACGTTGACGAGTTCCATCAGGATTGTGGACCACAAGGAGATGGACCTCTCGGCCGCGCTTTTCGTTGTGGGATTTCCCGGCGTCGGCCTTGTGGGTAGCATCGCTACCAACTACATGGTTACGGCCCTCAACCTGGAGCGAATCGCCTCGATTCTCTCGCGCGACTTCCCGCCCATGGCCGTACTGAAGGGTGGACGGGTTTCCAGCCCCGTCAGGATCCACGCAGCACCCATGGTCTGCGGTGCCGATGGCGAGTGCAACCAGCTCGCCGCCGTGATGTCCGAGGTGACCCCCAAGGCCGAAACGCTCTACGACATCGGCGAGGCCCTCGTCTCATGGTGCCTGGACAAGAAGGTCCAGGAGATCGTCGTGTTGGAGGGTTTCACCAGACCAGGAGGCCCTGAAGACGCGGAGGTGTTCGGCGCTGCCAACAGCGAGAGGGCCCTGGCGAGGCTTACCCGTCTCGACGTGAAGCCCATGGCCGAGGGTATCCTCACGGGCCTATCTGGCCTGATAAGCTACCTTGGAGAGGCCGAAGATATCGATGTCACGTGCCTTCTCGCGGAGAGTGTGAAGGAGTATCCCGACGCCCGATCTGCTGCCAGGCTCCTGGAGGTACTCGACCCCTTCGTGCCTCAGATCAAGATAGACGCGAAGCCCCTCTTCGAGAGGGCCGAGCAGATCGAGACCCATCTGAAGGACTACCTGGAAACGCACAAGGAGAACATCCAGGACATCTCCGAGCGTTCCAGGATCATGTACGGTTAGGCTCATGACGCAGAATGCCTACGTCTGTCCCGAATGCGGGGAAAAGAGCATGGTGAAGAAGCCAGACAAGCCTGGCTGGTATCTCCTCCACTGCCAGAAGTGTGAAGCGGAGCGAGGGCCCTTCCGGAACGCCGAGGATAAGTCCGTGGCCTAGGGGCGGTCGAAGGGACAAGGATACCTCTGGGCTCGAGGAAACTTTAATAACGATGGGCCAGATATTCGGCCCCAGGTTCGGGGGACTCGACCCCCCCGAATCGCCCGACTGGAGAGAGGGGCCTTGGGCTTCGAGAGGGATTTCGAGCAGATGCGGAAGAAGATCGACAAGATGTTTCGCGACTTCTTCCACGGGCACTCATCGAAGTTTCAGTCCCCCTTCCACTACGGGTTTTCCGTAAGAGTAGACAAGGACGGCATCCCGAGGATCAAGGAGTTCGGTACGATGAAGCCAACGGTGGAGGGACGTGACCCCAGCGAGAGAGAGCCCGTGTACGATGTGTTGGAGGGGGAGGACGAGATCTATATCACCGTCGAGCTCCCCGGAACTATCCCGGAGAAGATCAGCCTCAGGGCCTCCGAGAGGGTCCTCACCATCGAAGCTCAGGGCTTCAGGAGATACTGGAAGGTCCTCGAGCTGCCGGAGCCGGTGGACGCCTCCAGCCTGAGCTGGACTTTCAATAACGGTGTGCTGGACATCATTCTGACCAAGCGGGCGACCAGGGTCAAGGCGGGCTAGACACCAGACAGGTTTTTATCGAGCGCCCCTTTATGCTGGCCAGCGATTGCTAATGGCTTCTGACCCTTTCGATGCCATAAAGGGAAGGGTCGAGGACGTAGGGCGCCGCCTTGGCCTAGACCCCGGCCTAGTCGAGATTCTGAATCGGCCAAAGCGCGAACTCTCCGTCAACTTCCCGGTCAGGATGGACGACGATACCCTGGAGACCTTCCACGGGCATCGCGTGCAGTACAACATGGCACTGGGGCCTTGCAAGGGGGGTCTCCGGTACCATCCAGAGGTTGACCTCAAGGAGATAAGGGCTCTTGCGGCCCTGATGACGTGGAAGTGCGCCGTGGTAGGGCTGCCTTATGGTGGGGCCTACGGAGGGGTGGCCTGCAGCCCCAAGGAGATGAGCGAGCGCGAGCTGGAGTCCCTCACCCGCCGATACGTGTCTGAGATCTCCATCATCATCGGCCCCCAGGCGGACATCCTCGCCCCCGACGTCTACACGGACGAGAGAACGATGTCCTGGGCCATGGACACCTACAGCATGAATGTCGGCTACAGCGTTCCCGGTGTCGTAACAGGGAAGCCCTCGGCGATCGGTGGCTCCGTCGGTAGGGGAGACGCCACGGCTCGAGGGCTGATGTTCATCGTGGAGGAGGTCTTCAAGGATCGAAGGATGAACCTCCATGGGGCGACGGTCGCGATTCAGGGCTTCGGGAAGGTGGGGGCTAGCCTTGCGCACCTCTTGGGAGAGGCGGGGTGCAAGGTCGTGGCAGTTTCGGACTCCCAGGGTGGCACGTTCAGTGAAGTTGGCCTCGACATCGAGAGTCTGAGACTCCACAAACTGAGCCGAGGCAGGGTCACGGGCTTCGGGGACGGGCAGGACATAGGCGGCCGTGAGCTACTCGAACTGGAGTGTGATCTCCTCGTTCCGGCAGCCCTGGGCCACACCATAGACCGAGAGAACGCCAAGGCCCTGGGGGCTCGGATGATCGCCGAAGCCGCCAACGCTCCAGTGACCCCCGAGGCCGACCGGATCCTCGATGCTCGTGAGATCCTCCTTCTGCCCGACATCCTGTGCAACACAGGGGGCGTTACGGTGAGCTACTTCGAGTGGGTTCAGGACCTGCAGTACTACTTCTGGGGGCTGGAGGAGGTGACGACGCGATTGCGTGACGTCATGCTCAGGGCCTATCGTCAGGCGAGAGCCGTCGCCGAAGAGGAGGATGTATCCCTGAGGGATGCCTCCTACATGGTGGCCCTCCGCCGTCTCGAGAATGCGTACAGATACCGCGGCATCTTCCCGTGAGCCTTTAATATTCATCCATGCTTCGAACGACGGGTGTACCCTTGTTGCCCACTGAAGAAGCTGTAACGAGGGCAGTGGACTCTGCGCTCCCTTCGGTCGTGTCCGTCGGCACCGTGAGGCTCATCAGGGCGTCCCTCTTCGACGTCGTCCCCGTTCAAGGCGTCGGTTCGGGTGTCGTCCTCGAAGACGGGTTCGTGCTAACCAACAACCACGTCGTCGAGAGGAGCCGAGAGATCGAGGTTGCCCTCCACGATGGTGAGAAGGTACGAGGTCTGGTCCGGGGCGGCGATGATGTATACGATGTGGCGATTCTGGAGGTCGACGCCCGAGGACTCAGGCCGCTGGCCCTTGGTGACTCCGATAGCCTGAGGGTCGGCCAGATGGTCATCGCTATGGGAAATCCTCTGGGATTGGCGGGTGGCCCAACGGTGACCACCGGGGTCGTGTCCGCCTTGAACCGCTCCGTCACGGGTCCTCACGGAGTTCTGCCCAGCCTCATTCAGACGGACGCTGCGATAAACCCCGGGAACAGCGGGGGCCCACTCCTCGACAGCGGCGGCAGGGCCATCGGTATCAACACGGCGATCGTGCCGGCTGCCCAGGGGATCGGGTTCGCCATACCCATCAACATCGCGGTCCGAGCAGGGAAGGAACTCCTCGAGGTCGGTCGAGTTCGCAGGCCTTGGTTGGGCATCTACGGCGTGACGCTCAACAAGGGGATCTCGGACTACTACGGACTCCCCGTGGATAAGGGCGTCTTGATAGTCGAAGTCGCCCGAGGCGGGCCCGCAGGGGGGTCGGGACTCAGGAGCGGCGACGTGATTCTCCGGGTTGGTGACAGAGAAGTGGCCGACCTGCCGGACCTACTGCAGGAGACCAGGAGACGGAAGGTGGGAACCGAGGTGGAAATCGTGGTGGCTAGAGGCGACAGGACCTACGCGGCCACCATCCAACTGCGCGAAAGTCCTCGATGAAGACCAGGGCGATTTCCGGGGTGCCATGACTCGAGGCAACACCCTTGAGAAGGTTGCGAACGAGGTGAGCATGTGCACTCGCTGTCGCCTCCACCAAGGAAGGACTCTTGCCGTACCTGGAGGCGGCTCCACGAGTTCTGGCGTCTTCCTAATCGGTGAGGCGCCAGGAAGGGAAGAGGACAGGCGGGGAGAGCCTTTCGTGGGCAGGGCCGGACGGATTCTAAATCGGGCTCTCGAGGACGCAGGCCTCGACCGATCCTCCCTCTTCATAACCAATGTGGTGAAGTGTAGGCCACCCGAGAACCGCAGTCCCCGGGCAGATGAGATGAGGACTTGTCGATCCTACCTGATGAGGCAGATCGAACTTACGAAACCGTCGGTCATCGTGACTCTCGGAGGTACCAGCACGAGAACTCTCCTCGGGGTCAGAGGACCCCTCAAGGACTACATCGGTGGACGTCAGCAATTTCGCGGCATCCCGGTGATCCCGACATACCACCCAGGGGCCAGGCAGTCCCTAGTGAGGGAGGCGCTGGTGGAAGACTTAAGGAGGGCAAGGGACATAGCTGGAGTGACTTGAATGCGTCCCTTTGCCACCCGCCGTCTCAAGAAGGACAGCCCCCTCGTCGAGACCTTCTCGGCCGGAGGTGTGGTCTTTCGGGCTAATGGTAAGGTCCTCCTGTTGAAGAGAGAGGATGAGAAGCGATGGTGTCTTCCCAAGGGCGGTGTGGAGGAGGGAGAGGCCCCGGAGCAGGCGGCCCTGAGGGAGATAAGCGAGGAGACCGGTCTGTACTGCGACCTGGCGGGCCACGTCCTCGATATACGCTACCAGTATCATTGGCCCGCCGACGGTGTCAACTACGATAAGACGGTCAAGTATTACCTGGCGGAGGTCATCGGCGGCGGGCTGAAGCTGGAGAGAGGCTTCAGCGCCTACCGGTGGTGCACGGAGAAGGAGGCGCTGAGGTTGCTCCACTATGACAACGACAAGAAGGTCGTGAAGAGGGCCTACAGGAAGCTGCGGCGACTGAGGGGCACCTAGCCCTCAGGACTTCAGCCAGGACAGCAGGTCCTTGTGGGGCATGGCGTTGATGACGTCCTCGGTCTCCAACCAGCCCTTCCTGGCCTGACCAACACCATAGCGTATGTAGCCCAGGTGGGAGGTGGAGTGGGAATCGGTGTTTATGGCCAACTTTGCCCCCAGTCTCTTCGCCGCCCTGGCATATGAGCCGTTCAGGTCCAACCTCGAGGGAAAGGCGTTAATCTCCAGGGCAGTTCGCGAGTCCACGGCGGCCTCCACGACGCGACCCATGTCGAGCTCGACGGCCCTTCGTTCGCCTATGAGTCTGCAGCTAGGGTGAGCTAGGATGTCAACATGCTCGTTCTCCAAGGCTTGTATGACTCTCGCCGTCATCTTCTCCTCCTCCATCCTGAAGCTCGAATGGACGGCGGCTATGACGTAGTCTAGGTCCCCGAGGACATCGTCGGGATAGTCCAGACTGCCATCGGCCAGTATGTCTACCTCTGAGCCGTGGAGAATCTTGATGCCCTCTATCCTCCCGCGAAGCTTCTCCACCTCTGCCATCTGCTCGCGGATCCGCTCCTCCTTCATGCCGTTGGCGATGTAGACCGACTGAGAGTGGTCACTGAGGCCCACGTAGTCGTACCCCAACCTCTTGGCCGCCAGGACCATATCCTCAAGGCTATCGTGACCGTCCGTCCAGTCGCTGTGGACGTGGAGGTCCCCTCGGATATCACCTGGCTTGACGAGGTCGGGGAGGTCGCCACGGGCCGCTACCTCTACCTCGCCCTGCCCCTCCCGCATCTCCGGTTCGATGTAGGTGAGTCCCAAGGCTTCGTAGACCTCACCCTCCGTTCCGCTTGCCACTCGCCGATCGCCTCGAAACAGGCCGTACTCGTTCAGCTTCAGCCCCTTGTCGATGGCCAGGTTCCGCAACTGTATGTTGTGGTCCTTGGAGCCGGTGAAGTAGAGCAGGGCCGCCCCGAAGCTCTCGTCCCCGACCACCCTGATATCCGCCTGGATGCCCTCCGCCAGGTATACGGTGGACTTGGTCTCTCCCTTGAGGCGGATCTCCTTGACGTTGGACATGCCGGCGAAGGCCTCCATTACAGCAGACTGGTCGGTGGAGGTCGCCAGTATGTCGATGTCCCCTATGGTCTCCTTCATCCGTCTGAGGCTACCGGCCACGGCCAGGTTTGTCACGGGTGCCCTCTTACGCAAGTACTCGACGATGGCCTCCGCCAAGGGCAGAGCAAATCCTATGAGCTTGCGGCCCGCGGTGGCGGCCCGTAGCTCGATGCCTGCGAGGATGTTCTCGACCTTCTTAGGACCCAGGCCTTTTACGCCCTGGACCTGTCCTGCGGCCGCCGCATGTTTCAGCTCCTCCACGGAAGCGATGCCGAGGGCTTCGTGCAGTAGCTTCGCAGTCTTGGGGCCGACCCCTGGAATCCTCATAATCTCGACAACGCCTGAAGGAACCTCGTCCCGAAGCTTCTCGTAGTAACGCAAGCGGCCCGTCTCCAGGAACTCCGCTATCTTCTCCGAGATGGCCTTCCCCACCCCGGGGAGGCTGACGAGCTCCCCCCTCTTCCAGACCTCCTCCAGGTCCTGACCCATCCCCTCCAGGTTCCTGGCCGCTCGTCGGTACGCCTCGGGCTTGAAGCTGACCCCCTGGAGGTCCAGCATGTCGGCGATCTCGTAGAAGATGAGGGCAAGTTCGAGGTTCTTCACGCGATCAATATCGACCCATTTTCTTAATAGCTTTAGCCAGTGGCAGCGCAGGGCCGAAACGTTATCGTGGCTGATGTTGTAGCGGAAAACTATAGGATAGCAAGACCCTTCCTCAACTGGGAGACGGCTATATGGCGGTTACGGGAATCCCGGAGGACCTACTGCTGTTCTTCGGCGGTAAGGGAGGGCATTCCCTAATCGTCAAGGGATCAGCGGGGACCGGGAAGACCACCATCGCCCTGCAGCTCATCGAGGAGCTTGACGACATCCCTGGGAGCTACTACCTGAGCATCAGGGTCTCAGACGAGTCTCTCTATCACCAGTTCCCCTGGCTCCGGGACAAAGTGAGAAGGTCCGAGCTGATGAAGGTCGGCCGGGGTTTTATCAGGAGCTTCGAGGAGACCGACGAGGAGGAGGAGGAGCAGATAAGGCAGGCAAGACGGATGCTCCGGGAGGTCTCCGAGGACGAGGTCCGGGTCACGAAGGTGGACAGGACTGAGCTTAACAAGCTCGAGGGACGACTCGAGATGGGCCAGGAAGGGGACGAGATATACGAGCGGGTAGGCGAGGGTGAAGTGGTGGAGGACAGCGTCATCTTCGATCTGGGCTCCGACCTGCCTGAGATGGATTTCGCCTACGATGCCGTTGAGCGAAACCTGCCCCGCAAGTCCCTCCTGATCATCGACAGTATCGACGCCCTGAGCGAGAGGTACGGCATCCATCCGGCGAAGATCATCAACACCATCCAGAAGGACCTGGTGGAGAGCAGCAACACCAACGTGGTCTACGTCCTGGAGGGCAAGGGGGAGACCAAGCTCGACTACCTCGGGGACGGGGTCGTGGAGTTGAGGGACGAAGAGGTGAGCGGCCGGCGCCTGCGGGTGATCAAGGTCGAGAAGCTGCGCGGTCGGGAGATCGTGCAGCCGAAGTACGTCTTCACCCTCAAGGACGGCCGGGTTAAGGCATTCTCCCACACCGTCGACCGTCCCGAGATTCGGCGCCGCCGCTGGAAGCCTGTTCGGGACACCAAGAAGAGGACATCTACGGGCAACGAAGAGTTGGACGCTCTCTTCGGGGGCTTCGGGAGAGGAAGCGTCGCCTCCATTCAGGTGGATGTGGATGTCCCCAATGAGTTCATCGACCCCCTCCTCAACGGCCTAATTGCCAACTTCTGCCGGCAGGGGAGGGGGGTCGCCTACGTACCACCCCGGAAGGCGACGGCCGACTTCGTCCGGGAGTCGCTTAAACCCTACACGGGGGAGAAGATCTTCGATACCTATGTCCGAGTCTTCGAGTCCTCTCCGCTCGGGAGCCTCGAGGGGAGTCGAAACGCCTTGCAGATGGAGGGGTCCGATGTCGAGACCGATCTCAAGTGGAGCACCATCGAGTACAGCCTTGGTCTGGCCCAACATCCCTTCCTGGATTTGATGGCCTACGACACTCTGGAGGCGGTGTACGGTGAGGACGTGGCCTCGGAAATGACCGGCCACCTCTCCTCCGTTCGGAAGTCCAAGGATGTCTTCGTCGGGTTGACGTCACCCATGGGGAAGTCCGCCGATGCCGTGGCGAACATCTCCTCGGTACACCTTCGCATCCAGAATGTCGACGGCTGCATCATCATCTACGCGGAGAAGCCACACACAGGTTTCCACAACCTATCCTTCGACTACTCAACCGGTGTTCCGAAGGCCGTCGTGACTCCCATCGTGTGAGTTCCATCGCGAAATGAGTCTCATGCCTGATAACTGAATGGAAAGACCCTTAAATTGACCTAATCATCCGAGGGCGATGAGGGAGAAGGACATTTCGCGCCTCCTGACGGATGATTATGCGGAACGAATTCTCGTCGCGACTCACAGCTCCCCCAGATCTGTTCAGGAGATCAGTGATAAGTACGACATCCCCATAGCGGCATGTTACCGCAAAATCCACGAACTGGAGGACGCGGGCTTCCTCAAGTGCGCCAAGATAGTCACCACTCCGAAGGGCAAGACCATGAAGCTCTACCAAGCGACCCTGAGGAGCGCGCACCTTCTCTACCAAGAGGGCTCCTTCAAGGTGAAGTTCGAGTTCGACCATGAATCCAACTTGAACGGCAAGTGGATCGAGCTCAACAAGGCAGATACTGTGTGAGGGTACAACCCTCTTGGCGAAGGATTTTAAGCCTCCGGTGTCTGAGTAGGATTAATACGCAAAGCCGCCTCTTCGATAGCCGAGAGGACTTCGAGGTGATTCTCTGGTATATGACGTCATAATCCTGGGCTCAGGACCCGCGGCTCTGACCTCCGCCGTCTACACAACGCGCGGCAACCTGAGTACCTTGGTCATAGCCGGGGCGCAGTACGGAGGTCAGCTGATGTTGACTACCGAGGTGGAGAACTATCCCGGATTCCCCGAGGGCATCCAGGGACCGGAGCTGATGGATCTCATGATCCAGCAGGCGGAGAGATTCGACGCGGAGTTCATCTACGAGGACGCCACCGGCGTCGACTTCAGCTCCCGCCCCTTCAAGGTATCAGTCCAAGGGGAGGAATATGAGGCCAGGACCGTCATCATCGCCACCGGCGCCTCAGCCAAGTGGTTGGGCTTGGAGTCGGAGGGGCGTCTGAGGGGCCGCGGCGTCTCCAGCTGCGCCACCTGCGATGGCCACTTCTTCAAGGACAAGGACGTCCTCGTCGTTGGCGGTGGGGACGCGGCCATGGAGGAGGCCCTGTTCCTCTCCAGGCTTTGCCGAACCGTCCGGGTGGTCCACCGTAGGGACGAGCTGCGAGCGAGCAAGATCATGCAGCAGCGGGCCTTTGACAACCCGAAGATCGACTTCGTCTGGAACTCCATCGTCGTCGAGGTTCTGGGAGATCAGAAGGTGGAGGGAGCCCGCATCAGAGACGTCAAGACGGGCGAGGAGAGGGACCTGAAGTGCGACGGCGTCTTCATCGCCATAGGACACAGACCCAACACGGCCTTCCTGTCTGGACACGTGGATCTCGACAAGAAGGGCTACATAAAGGTCTTCGACGGCACCAAGACCAGCGTAGAAGGCGTCTTCGTGGGCGGTGACGCTCACGACTATCGGTACCGACAGGCAGTGACCGCCGCCGGCTTCGGTTGCATGGCAGCCATGGACGCTGAGAGGTGGCTCGAGGAGCAGGCCTAACCCCAGACTCATGAGATGCTTAGGATGTCGCGCCGTGTTTCCGCGAGGGGGAGGAGATGGCCAGAGAAGTGACCCTTGCCAAGTCGAGCGAAATCCCGCCCGGGACCGGCATGGTAGTGGAGGCTGAGGGCCGGCTCCTCGCAGTGTTCAACGCGGACGGGGATTTCTACGTGATTGACAATACGTGCTTACATCGCGGGGGACCTCTGGGAGAAGGCATCCTGGATGGAACCGTCGTCACGTGTCCGTGGCATGGATGGGAGTACGACATAGCCTCGGGTCAACACACGCTTAACCCCGCCATCAAGGTCAATACGTACAGGGTGAACCTTCGGGACGGCGAGGTCAGGGTCGAGCTCTGAGGTATTATCAGGGATTGACAATCGTAACGCAACGCTTAAGTACGAGAGATTTCCATCGCCGTCCCCCAATCTGGGGTTAGACTGTGGAGGGCAGGCGATGGACCCATTAGAGGCATCACAACTTCTTACAGACGAGTACAGTGCGAAGATACTCTTGGGGACTTACAAGAGAAAGATCAGCGCCCAAGAGATAAGCGCCAGGTACGGCATACCAATCGCAGCCTGCTACCGTAAGATTCGTATTTTGGAGGAGGCGGGCCTCATCGAGTGCATCGACCGGGTCCTTACCCAGAAAGGTAAGAGGAAGAACCTGTACACGTCGAAGCTGAAGAATGCCTACATCTTCTTCGAGAATGGTAGATTACGAGCCCGCTTTCAGCTGGTTTCCGGCGCCGTCAAGGACTTCGGCGGCGACTGGACCGGGGCCGACATCGTGAAGGAATGAACCGGTCGCCTGACCGTACTTATCAATTTTGAGAACCACGTCTGACTCTTTAAGTAGCTCGCTAGCAGCATGATTTGTCTATGAGGATACGGTTCAGAAAGATCCTCCCAGATGGACGAAGTGTCAGGTTCGATAAGGAGAAGGACGAGGCGGACACCCTGACGCTGAACATCATCGTCTGGAAGGGCAGGGGCACCAGGAACAGGAGCTGAACCCAATTCTCCGGAGGGTCCTTGGTCGAGGGTAAAGGCTTCTCCGTCTACCGGATTCGATTGTGATAGTGTTTACAGCAGCGCTGTCTCGTGATGCGGGCAACGATTGGGAAATACCGCTCCCCCTATCGTATCGGTCAGGTCTCACTGATTGTCCGAGCTCGACTTCCCTCCGACAGGCGCTTACTCCTGCCCAGAGTCGTCGGCGGAGGCGAGTGTGTAGCCGTCACCCTCTCTCGCCGCCACGCCGGCCTGCGTCAGCTCCAAGAGTGTGTTTTCGATGAGATCGGGGCCGAGATTGAGCTGGAAGCCCGCAAGGAGGGCGTCCTTGATCTCCGCCAAAGACCTTGCGGTCCCGCGTAGCGTCTTGGGGATGATGGTACGCAAGTCTTCATGCAGGTTCCAGGGAAAGATGAACCAGGCCCACTCTTCCTTCGGTACCCTGACCTCATAGAAATCAGGCTCGGACCTAGAGTGCGTGATGTGGAGTACGGTGGCGCTTCGGAGTTCGATGGGGTTCGATTCTGCCACGTGGTCCTTGGCGAGCGAAAGGCTCTCGCCCGTGTCCGTGATGTCGTCCACGATGAGGACCTTGTTGTTGGAGATATCGGCTGTGAGTCCTTGGACGAGGCGCGCCTTCCCATCGGGCTGCGCCGTGACGCCCCAGTGTTCCACCTTCACGGCGTAGAGCCTCTTTACTGCCAGAAGGTCGCACAGGAGTCGTGCAGGGAGCCAACCGCCACGAGTGAGTCCGACGATCACGTCGGGGTAGAAGCCACTCTGCTTGATCTTCGCTCCAACAGCGGCTGTCCACTTCGCAATCTCGTCCCAGGTCACGAGACGGCATCGAAAGGTGTCGTCCATGGTGTCTTCCTCCACTCACATACGTTGCCCAACGGTTCAGACCTCCGAGCCTTCAAGAGCGTTCGCACAGATACATGTGCGCTCCACCGGGATCGCGGGGATCGCCCTGGCGAGCAGCGATTGTGACTTGCTCTGATTCTCGTCGAGAGTCTTCAGGATTTCCGTGACGTCAACTGGTTTCTCAGCCCAGACGTCATAGTCCGTGACCATCGCGATGCTCAAGTAGCACATCTCCAACTCCCGCGCCAGCTGCGCCTCAGGACATGCTGTCATTCCAATGATTTCCGCAAACTGACGCAACATCCGGCTCTCTGCTCTAGTGGAAAACCTCGGTCCCTCAATACATACGTATGTGCCCCTGTCATGGTAGGATAGCTCTAGGGCTCGCGCATGTTTTGAGAAGTGGTTACGCAGAGTCGGGCAGAAGGGATCTGCGAGGGAGACGTGTATGGTCTTCCCTCCGTCGTAGAACGTGTAGTCTCGAGTCTTCGTATTGTCAATGAACTGATCTGGGAACACGAAATCTCCTGGCTTGTACTCCTCCTTCAAGGAACCAACGGCAGACGGAGAGACTATGCGGCGGACGCCGAGGTGGTGGAGCGCCCAAATGTTCGCGCGATAGTTAATGGAGTGAGGTGGGATAGTGTGCCCCTTGCCGTGGCGCGGTAGGAAGGCGATCGGAGCTCCCTGGAAGTTCCCCAAGTCGATGGCTGCAGAAGGTGCGCCGTAAGGCGTGGAAACCTTCACTGAGCGTACATCCCTAACTTGTGAAGCATCGTACACTCCGGTCCCCCCGATGATGCCGATGGGGGCGGGGTCATCCGTGGCTGCAACGACGTCTGGCATCAGTTCCCTCGATGGCGGAAACGAGGTCCTCCTTCATATAGACGGCGGGGAGGGTGCGAAGAATTCAGCGACCACTGTAGAACTGGCCGTTCGTCCTCCGGAGGGGCTAGGGCAGGACTACGACGTTGCCATCTACCACCTCGACCCGCAGGAGCGTCTTGATGGCGACCCCCAAGGTCTTCTCCAGCAAGGTCTTGTCCTTCATCCTGTCGAACACGACGAGGATGTCCACGATGGAAGCACCGATCTGGCGCATGGCATTGACGATGGCCCGGAGGGTCCCGCCTGTGCTGACGATGTCGTCCACGATGACAACCCGATCCCCTTTATCCAGGTAGTTCAGGTAGAGATTCGCCTTGGAATAGCCCGTCTCCTGGCGGACGGAAATCTCTCCCGGCAAACCGTACTTCTTCTTTCGGAGGAAGAGATAGGGCTTGCCCGTGCGAAGACTGAGGATGGCCGCCAGGGGGAAGCCCATGGCTTCGGCCGTGACGATCTTGTCGCAATCGAAGTTTCCGGCCGTGAGAAGGGCGTCCACAACCTCCTCCACCAGGGCGGGCTCCGCCTGGGGGATCCCGTCTGTGATGGGATGGAGGAAGTACTCGTACTCGCCAAACCGAACCACAGGACTCGATTTCAGGCTCTCTCGCAACCGGTCGAGCAGGCTCACCTCTCCCCCAGCGTCTCGGCCCGAGCCTGGGCCTCCTCGAGGATCTCAGCCTCCCCTTCAACGTGGCGATCGCGCATTAGGATTCTCCCGTCGCAGATCACAGTGTCTACTATGGACCCATTCGCAGCATAGGCCAAGAGGGAGGTCAAGTCGTGCCTGGGTACCAGCTGGGGATGCGTCAAGTCGACGAGGATGAGGTCGGCAAGCCTTCCCTCTTCTACGCGGCCCGCCGGAAGTCCCAGCGCGTCCGCCCCGCCCGCGGTGGCCATTTGCCACGCCTCCTGGGCCGGAAGGGCCGTTGGCTCGCCAGTGGCGAACTTCTGAAGGAGGCACGCGAGCTTGATCTCCTCGAACAGATCCAGGTTGTTATTCGAGGCTGCCCCGTCCGTTCCTAGCCCCATGGTCACGCCAGTGGAGTGCAAAGCGTGGTAGGGGAAGGCCTTCCCAACTGCGAGTTTCATGTTGGAGGTCGGATTATGAATGGCGCTCACCCCGCGCCTGCCGAGGACCTGAGCGTCCCGCTCGCTTAGCCACACGCAATGGGCGGCCACCAGCCAATCTCCCAGGAACCCCATCTCGTCCAGGGCTCGGACGGGCCCCCTACCGTACCGCTCTTGGGAGTCCTTCACCTCCTGTTCCGTCTCCGCGAGGTGGATGTGAACCTTCAGCCCCTCTTCCAGGGCCAAGTTCTGGGCGGCCGCCAGGGTCCCCTCAGAAACGGTGGATGTGCTGTGTGGCCCCACGGCGGCTTGTATCCGAGGGTTCCGCAGATCCCGGATGTAACGGAGGAGCTCCCTAGTTACCTTTAGCTCAGTCTCGGCCGTCGCTTGGTCGAATCGGTCGATGATCCCATACGAGAGTACGGCTCGCAGGCCCATGTCCACCACGGCCTGCGCGGCCTCTTCCATGAAGAAGTACATGTCGTTGAACGTCGTAGTGCCACTCCGAATCATCTCCAGACACGCGAGTTTCGTGCCCCAATAGATGTCATCCCTCGTGAGTTTGGCTTCCATGGGCCAAATCTTAGTCTCCAGCCACGCCTGAAGCTTCATGTCGTCGGCGTAGCTCCTGAGCAGGACCATGGCGGCGTGAGTATGGGCATTGACGAGTCCAGGGATGCAGGCCCTTCCCCGGCCATCAATTATGACGTCCGCCTCGCGCTTCTTGCCAATCTCCGCGATGAGGTTTTCCTCAACGTAAACGTTGGTCTCCTTGTCTCCCAGGAGCACGTCGTGGATCAGGATGCTCATTGCAGGGCCTCCAGTACGCTTCTAAGGACCTCTGCGTTCTTCTCCTGGACCGCAACAATTCGATCATAGGACAGGGGTTCCTCCACGACTCCATGGCAGTAGTTATCGACGGTGCATACGCTGGCGTAGGGAATCCCGAGTTCCCTCGCCAGGGTCGCCTCCGAGGCCATCGTCATCCCGACCACGCTACCAAACTGTCTGAACAGCCGGATCTCGGCCTTCGTCTCAAGTCGAGGCCCTATCGTCTGGATGTACACGCCCCCTGCGTGGGCGGTAGCGCCAACCGCGTGGGCAGCATCTGCCAGGCGCGCTCGCAGGTTGGGGTCCAGTTCGGGCGTGACGTGAAGGACCTCCTCATCGTGGTAGGTGGGTATGTCCCAGGGGCAGAGGTAGTCCCCGGGTATCACCAAGTGGCCAGGTCGCGTCTCCTGATGAAGCGATCCCACAGACGACGTGCCTAGAAGAGCCTCGACGCCCTCCTCCTTCATGGCCCACACGTTGGCCCTGTGGTTGACGCTGTGTGGGGGAATCGAGTGGTCGGGGCCGTGCCGGGCGAGGAAGACGACCTCCTTCCCAACAACCACTCCTCTCTCCAACGGCGAGGAGGGCTCGCCGTAGGGAGTGGAGACCCGGACCATTTCCGCCTTCTGAATGAACCCCGACTTGTGCAACCTCGATCCGCCGATTATGCCGAGGCGACGAGCCACGAGCGACGTAAGCGGGCTCGCCGATTAAAGTGTTGTCACAGGAGGTTCACGTTCACATTCTTCACCCGACAGTAGCTGTACACGGCCTCCAGCCCCTGCTCCCTGCCGATACCGCTCTCCCCGAAGCCTCCGAAGGGTGTCTGAGGGAAGGAAATGGGGTACTCGTTGATGGAGACGATACCGGCCTCGATCTCGGCGGCCAGCCTGTGGGCCTTGGCCAGGTTTGTCGTCCACACGCCAGCACAGAGGCCGAATCGGGTCTCGTTGGCGATCTCGACGGCCTCATCCAGATCCTCGAAGGCGATGGCGCTCAGGACCGGCCCGAAGATCTCCTCCGTCGCGATGGTCATGGTCGGGTCGACATCCGCAAAGACCGTCGGACTGACGAAGTTGCCCTTAGCCAACCGACCCTTTGTGACCCTCTCGCCACCTGTCAAGAGCGTGCCGCCCTCCTCTAGGCCCGTGTTGACGTAGCCTAGGACGCGCTCCACCTGCTCCTCGGAAATGAGCGGCCCCATCTGACTCTTCTCATCAGTGCCCAGGACCATTCCTTCCGCCTTCTCCTTGAGCTGTCCAAGGAACTTGTCCGTAAGGGACTCCTGGAGGAGTAGCCTAGAGCCTGCCCAACACATCTGCCCCGCGTTAGTGAATATGCCTCTAAGGACTCCGCGAAGCGCGCGGCTCTGGTCGGCGTCTTCGAGGACGACGTTCGGACACTTCCCCCCCAGCTCCAGGACAACGGGTGTGATATGTTCAGCCGCCGCCCTCATCACCTCCCTCCCTGTCTCAACGGAACCAGTAAAGGTTATGCCATCAACTCCAGGATGGCGTGCCAGGTGGTCCCCAGCCTCCGAGCCTGTGCCGGTGACGACATTCAAGACTCCAGCCGGTAGGCCGGCCTCGTGAGCCCACTCTGCCAGCCTGATAGTGCTGAGCGGTGCCCAGCTGGAGGGCTTGACCACCGCGGTGTTACCCGCCGCCAGGGCGGGGGCGACCCCCCTCGAGCCCAAGACTAAGGGATAGTTCCACGGCACTATGTGAGCAGTGACGCCAAGAGGCTCCAGAAGAGTGTAGTCAAGTCTCAGTCCGGGCACGGGAATAGTCTTACCCTCGATCTTGTCTGCCAGCCCAGCGAAGTACTCCCAGGTCATGGCTAGATAGCCAACATCCGACTTCGCCTCCCTGGAAGTCTTCCCACAGTCGAGGCTCTCCATCAAGGCGAGCTCCTCCCGCCTCTCGCGAATCATGTCGGCAACACGGAACAGTATCCGACCTCTCTTGCCAGCGTCCAGCTGCCCCCACTCCTTGCTGACGAGAGCCTCTCGCGCGGCTCCGACTGCGCGATCGACGTCCTCTCGAGTGCCCCGGGCGACCTCCCCAAGGATTTCGCCAGTTGAGGGACTCAGCGTTGAGAAGGTGGCTCCTGAGGAGCTAGCCGCAGTCTCGCCCTCCACAAACAGTCCGTACGTCTCCACACTGGCCTTCAACGTCATCATCCACCCGGCTTCGCCCTTCTACCCTCCCGCGCCTCTTAACCATTTCTGGTAGTGCGACGCCGGACTCTGGTGTGCCGAGACTAGGCTCGCCCGCAGTCCTATCACCGATTTCGTCAGCAACACAGAATCCACAGCTGGAAGAAAGAACAAATCACCAAATTCGAAATTATTATAGATTAAGAGCTTTATCCCCGAGGCATGCCAAGGAAGAAGGTGGCGGAGGGAAAGAGGAAGAGCTACTACAAGAAGAAGTTCTTCTTCTCAATCCGGGAACGTATTCTACTGCATCTCTCAGCCTACCAGATGTATGAGAACGAGCTGGAGGCTCCTGATGAGTTGACCCAATTTGGCATTGCCGACGTGGTCCTAGCGGGGAGGAGCACGTGCTCAAAGCTACTCCAGGAGATGGAGGACAAGGGCTACCTGTATGGGCGCAGGGCCCACGTACCCTCCGGGAAGATACGGAGGACGGTGTACTTCCTGACACCCAGGGGGCAGATTCAGGCCGAGAAGATCCGGAGGAAGGCCGAGTCCACAACGGTCAAAGTCCGCACAGTTTCCGGGGACGTGAAGAAGATCAAGGTATTCGACATCCCCGATGAGGTCCCCGTTCACGCACCCATAGTTGACATCGTCTGTCACGTCAGCCGCGGGGTCTTCGATGTTCCTGCCTTTGTCAAGAGGATGAAGTCGCGGCGAAAGACGGCGACATACCTCCACTTCATGCCGCGCTTCAGACACTTCTTCGATCGCAAGGATGAGCGCGGACTCATGGATAAGTGGCTAAAGTCACCCAAGCAGAAGGTGCTTGTTCTTCACGGGTTGCCGGGCACAGGTGTCACCACCTTGGCGGGCAAAATGGTGACTGACCTACGTTCTGAGATGAGCATCTTCTGGTACACCGTTCACGAGTGGAGCACCCCCAGGGATCTCCTCTACCAGATGGGGCAGTTCCTCTCTCGGCTTAACATGAAGGACCTTCTCATGCACGCCCAGACGCATGAGCTGTTGGACCTGACGGAGGTGTTCATGTTACTGGAGAAGAACCTGAGCGGTCTGCGGGGACTCATGGTCTTCGACAACTACGACAAGGCTGCCCCTCAGTTGGATACCCTCTTCTCATCTCTGAAAGACCTAGTCGCCGAGGTCGATGGCCCGAAAATTCTGGTGACGGGAAGGACGATTCCCAAGTTCTACGGACGCCGAGACGTGAAGGTGAAGGGGTTGGTTGCTGAATTGGAGGTGGAGGGCCTGGACGTTCAGGGAACTGCCCAGATGCTGACCCTCAAGAACATTCCAGAGACCGCCCTTGAAGAGATCTACGCGAAGACCAAGGGGCACCCGCTCTTCCTCGAGCTCATCCATGGGCCCGATGTCGCAGACACTGGGGACCGAGACAGATTCCTCGAGGAAGAGCTTCTCTCCCGGCTGCTCGACGTGGAGAAGAGAGTACTGGGTCTGGCCTCCGTCTTCAGGAAGCCGGTTGAGGTTGACGCCCTGTTCCTTGACAACGACGTGGACTTCGTCGTTATCACGGGTCTGAGTGATCGGAGCCTCCTTAAGGAGAGCGCACCCAAGGTGTACGATGTCCACGATCTTCTCAGGGACTTCTTCTACGAGCGTCTGACCCCGCCTAGAAGGAGAAGGTACCACGCGTGGGCTGCCAGGTTCTACACTTCCCTCGAATCTCCCGAGGACCTTTTGGAGGCCCAGTACCACCTTCTCAAGGCCGAGAGGGTTGACGCCGCAGCGAAGTCCGTGATGGAGCACGGGGAGACCATCATCCGGAACGGGTACCAGGAAGAGTTCTCTCGGATCCTGGAAACCCTCAAGGGCGACAAGCTCAAGGGTTCTGCCCGGTCATGGATCGAACTCCTTGAGGGCCAGATGCGGGTGCTGCGGGGCGACTGGGATGAGGCGTTGAAGATCTTCCAAGCCGTTGCAAAAGACGCCCGCCGTCGGGGCGAGAAGCGCCTGGAGGCGGAGGGCCTCAGGAGGGCAGGGAAGATACTGGTCGCTCGGGCGGTGTATGACCAAGCCGAGTCCAACCTCGTGAAGGCTCTTGACCTCTATATCAAGACCCGTGATTTTGACGGACTGGCTGAGACCTACTATGCCCTTGGATTCCTGAGGAACTCAACGAGCGAATTCATGGAGGCGTATCGGGATTTCAGAAGAGGGATGCACTGTGTGGAGAAGTCCGGGAACAATCTCACCAGAGCTAGGCTCCTCTACGCCTTCGGCGTGAACTACGGTCAGCGGGGGAACTACAAGAAGTCAGTATCCTACAAGATCAGAGCCCTTACCATCCTCGAGGAGGTGGGAGATGTCTATCAGCTGGCGAAGGTATACAACGGCCTCGGCACGAGCTATCAGGAACTCAACGACTTCGATGAGGCTCTGCGGTTCTACGAGAAGGCCATCGAGTACAGCCGGCTCACTGGGGATCACCGGACCTTGGCCTATGCGATGCAGAATGCCTCCAGCATCCACCTGACAGACGATAACTACGACCGCGCGGAGGAGCTGATCGAGGAAGCCTCGGCGATCTTCCAGAGGCTAGGCGAGAAGCGGAAGATTGCCTGGTCACGATTGTACAGGGGCTTTGTTGATTTCTCCAAGGGTCGGTCCGAGGCTGCCATTGCCGCCTGGGACGATGGCATAGCGAAGCTGAAGGAGTTGAAGGACAGGAGGGGCATGGCCCTCTTCAGCCTGACTCTGGCTAGACTTCACGCCGACAATGGCGACGTCGATGCCGCACTGGAGTGCCTGAAGGAGGCCGAATCCATCGCGAAGGGCCTCGGCCACGAGGTCATCCTGGACCGCATTGCAGAGGAGAAGGCCTACGCTGACTCCATCGCTCGCGGCGAACAGGGTGTCGGGGAGCCGCCCACGAAGGCTCGAGTCGGTTGATGATGCTCCCTTTCAGGCGATGTTAGAGCGGGTCATCTGGGGGCGGCGTTGGGCCGAGCATTGCTTCTCACCTCAAGTAGCCCCACGGCTTGCGGTTCTATGTAGGTTTCAAGAACAATTCCCTTTTCGTGAAGAGGTTGCTACATCGCCTTTAATAGCGTGAGACTTCTGGGGGAGCCAGTTGTACGAAGTGCTGCAGCGGTGTGGCCTGGCTCGTGCCGGCCATCTCGTCCTCGACCGATTTGACGGGACAACGCCCAACGTCCTCTTCGTGCGGACAAAGGGATCTCCCCCTATGTGGGCCGAACTCTTCCTGGCCTCGCAGAGGGGAGTGAGATCCCTAGCTGTCCAGACCACCGGACCTGGCCCAGAATTTCCTCTCTCTAGGCCACTCTCCTTGGAGAGTGTCACCTTCCCCACTCAGGAGGGGACGGGTGACATCGCCTTCCTAGCTGATCCCAGAGAAGGGGCGGAGACGGACCGGGAGGTCGTCTCGCTCCAGAACATGGTGGAGTACCTCAGATACCCCAAGAAATTCGTGGGGGTCATCCGGACACTGCGGAAGTCCGTGGGCTACCAGAAGGTCATCTTCACGCCTCTCTTGGCGACCCCAGCAAACCTGTGCCTACTCGTCTACTGCGGCGTCGACCTCGTCGACTCTCTGCGCGCCATTCATGACAGCGGGAGAGGCATCTTCCACATGGGTGACGGGGCGGAGGTGGCCGATGAGCTGGTGGACTGGCCCTGCTTTTGCCCTTCGTGTGCTCGGAGGGATCTGCTGGGACACAACCTGCGCACGTTGATGACGGAGCTTCGTAGGGTAAGGGCTGCGGTACGATCCGGCAACCTCCGAGAACTGGTGGAGAGGAGGGTCGCCAACGATCCCTGGATGACTGCTGTCCTCAGGGAGATGGACTACCGTTCCTACGATTGGCAGGAACTCCACTATCCCGTTGTGGGAGCGCCGATGAGGGCCTACTCCAGTGAGTCCTTGTATCGACCCGACGTCGTCCGGTATCGCCGTCGGTTGATGGAGAGATACCGCAAGCCTCCCTCTGCCCAGGTTCTTCTCCTCCTGCCCTGTTCAGCTAGGAAGCCCTACTCCACGTCCAGGTCCCACCGCCTCTTCAGGTCCGTGATTCGAGGGGGTGGCAACCCTTGGGCCGTCCACGTAGTGGTTGTGACCTCGCCGTTGGGGCTGGTCCCGATGGAGCTGGAGCTGTCCTATCCTGCCCAAAGCTACGACGTGCCAGTAACCGGAGACTGGAGCGAGAACGAGGCTTCAATCCTGAGGGAGGGCCTTGCCTCATACCTGAAACACAACGCGTACGAATCCGTAATCGTGCACCTGGGTTCGGAGGCTGAGGTGCTGGAACCAATCCTCGACCGTGCCATCGTCACGTCGAGAGCTGATCCTCGCTCTCAAGACAGTCTGGAGCGCCTGCGAAAGGCTCTGGTGGAAACCACATCCCCGTTGGCAATCGTGCCGAGCTGGAAGCGACATGCGGAGGATCACGTATCCCGGGCGAGGTTCCAGTTCGGCGAAGCGGGGGAGGCCCTGGTGGAGGGGTGCTCCACGAGGGGGCGATATCCCAACCTGCGCCTGCTGCGGGAAGGCAGGCAGATGGCAGCGCTGAGTGGAGACCGGGGCATGTACTCAATTACGCTGGAGGGTGGCCAGGTTCTCGCGGAGAGAGGAAGCTACTGGGTCGAGATCGATGACTTCTATCCTGAGGGCAACGTCTTCGCCGTGGGTGTTCTCGATGCGGACGCCGAGATAAGAGTGGGGGACGATGTGGTCGTCAGACATAGCGATGAGGTCCGCGTCGTGGGAGTGGCTCGGATGAATCCCGTGGAGATGGTTGAGTCCAGCAGGGGCGAGGCTGTCCACGTTCGGCACAAGCTGAAGCAGGTCCAGAGCTGATCCGCATCCTTTCACTTTCACTCACCTCCCCCCCTTTGCTACTTATATACCCCAGGCGTGGAGAGGTTGGAGAAGATGGCCAACGGCGAATGCTACGGCTGGGAAGAGGTCTACGAGGCCTACGGATGCTCGCCCAGCTATGCCGCCCCCCGGCCAACGGAGGGCACAGCTCCTTTACGCGATCTGGTGGCGAATCCCACAGATCGGGAGACAGGTGGCGATGTGACTGACGATTTGACGGTTGTCCAACCCGCCGTCGTCACGATCACTACGACGCTGATCCCATCCCCTGGGTAGGCAGGGTCGCTGACCTTGCCCGCCCTTTGTATGCACTAGGATATTGAAGAGCCCCGGTTAGGCGTGAATCCCCCCACATCACGGACCACAGGATTGGCAAAGTTTCCTTAGAATCCCTTAGCGGATCATAAAGAATGAAAGGCCCACCTACACCATACATCAAGTCTTCGCGGTAGGCGGGACGGACGACAAATGCCAGGGCTGCTTTCTCCCGTCAAAGCTGAAGTCGTTGGGTTCTAAGGGGCGAAGTGAACTCGAACGTGGACGTAGGTTTCGTATTCGGTTCCTTGCCCGTGGATGTTGGCCAGATCACCGGTGCCGCTCAGGATGGTGACCTTCGAGAACTTGAACTCAAAATCGCCACCGGGGGGCCAGGATCCATGTGTGTGGACGACGAAATCCACGGTCCCTGTATGCCCTAGAACCGAGCCGGTGAACGTTCCTTTGGCAAAGGCGAAGAATTCGCCATTAGGACTTATGGTGGCGAACCCACTGTGCACCCATTCGCCTACCCAATCTCCGTCAGCCCCCTAAACGACACGGTGAAGTGTGATCTTCACCACGCCGCTCGGCAGCACGTCGATGTCTGTTTCGATCTCTGGGGGCCCCACAAAGGTGTAGTAGGTATCAATGGGCCGCGCGGCGAAGACGGTGCCGATTTGAGTTATCGACACACCAAGGATGAGTGCAAATACGACGAAGACCTTCAGGTGACTTCTTGCCATCACGCCTCTAGTCTCACCTCCCCTCGCCGTGCGGGCCCTGGGTACTTGTGACGCGCCCCTCCTCGGCACTCAGCCCTAGCATGGTACGGTCACGAAAGAGGCATGATTCGCATGTCCCCAGCGGAGCATATGGTGACGAAGTCGAGCTGTGCTGCTACGTGGATTTGCGCTCCTTGCAGCCAACCGCTGGTGATGACGCCATTCATGACCACCCTTCCCGTCTTCATGCTCAGGATTCCGCTGAGGTCGGCGACGAACGCGACGCCGTCAGCGAACACAAACCAACTCCATGACATGTGCGTGACTGAACCTGTTTCGCGCAAATCGGTCAGGATAGCGATCAGGAAGCCATTCAGGTCGCCGCCAACGATTCCCAACCAGATGAAGTAGGACACCGCACACTTCTGAAAGGTAAGATCAATAGGATCATTGGCCTGAGATGGTGGGGTCGCCGAGACGGGGGTCGTCAGAAGCGCTAGAACGACAAGAACGGTGATTGGTGTCAACAGGGCCCTGAGTCTCATACTAGGCTCTCACCTCCCCCCGCTCCGGCGGGTTCTGGGTACTTCTATAGTGCCCCTCCTCGGCACTCAGCCCTAGCATGGCATGGTATGCCTTGACAGTTACGGTATTCTCATTCGTGAGAATACCGACTCACTTGAGTCGGGCTTGCTCCCTGTCGAACAAAGCTGAAAGCGGACGCGGAGGGATTCGAACCCTCGACCGCCGGCTTAGGAGGCCGGTGCCATATCCAGACTAGGCCACGCGTCCNNTCGAACAAAGCTGAAAGCGGACGCGGAGGGGTGCGCCAATTCTAATTGTTCCCACGCGTTCGTTTTGTCGAAGTCTAGGCGTGAAACCCGATCTCCCCGTTTGGTCAATCGTCTAGGTCCCGGCCTTGTTTCTTGGACGAACGATAATCCGAACCCATTCAGGTCTCGCACCCAATCCCATCTTCATCCCCATCAAAGTTATGTGGGTCGGGAGGCGACCTCCCATTCGCACATCTATAATCTTTATTCATAGACTCGATCTGCGTGTGGGGTTTCTGATGGAGCGAGTCTACGAGAAGTACGCGTGGGTGGTGTTCATAGGTCTGGGGCTGCTGTGGGTGGTGGTTGGCTTCATGCAAGCGTTCTCTCCGGACGGATTTGGCTGAGACTGACGCTCAACGTGTCATAGGCATGTCCTGGAGTGAGCTCCAGGCTTCGAGCCCTGTGGCCGCTGAGATGGTTCGCTGGCTATACGGGGCACTGGGGCTGCTCAAGATGAGCTGGTCCTTCTTTGTCTTGGCTATTGCCCTTACGGGCTACCGGAGGGGAGAAAAGCGGGCTTGGTACATTATGTGGCTCGTGCCTATCACCTTGGTGAGCAGTCCACTCCTCACGGCTAGCTTCACTGGTGACGTCTTCCAGTCGCTGGAGTCGATCCCAGTTATCACCGTGTCGCTGTTGGGGCTCCTCCTTCCCTACAGGAAGTTCTTCCCAAGATAGCCCCATAGACGCCGCCAGCCACGCCGGCGACTATCGCCGCCGCAACGAGGATCACAATCCATGGCTTCATCCCCCTACCCTCAACCCCGCAAAGATGGGAAGGAAAAAGGGGAAAGGGGTGGGACGGAGCATCCCACCGTCGATGTGTAATGCCATGACTTGTGATTTGGGATTCTCCTCACTCCCACGGGAAGCAGAGGGACACCCAACCCTTGTAGACTTCGTGAGGACCCGCCTCAAAGATTACGACACCATCGCTGTCGTAGACTACTTTCCCTGCGTCAAGGAGGACGGGACCTTCCCCGGGAACGGTAAAGTGCCAGACGCCTCCGACCCAGGCCTCAGTTCCCTCGACGATGTCAAAGAATTGGGAGTACCCACCGTTGTCTCGGATCTCCTCTCCTGTGTCGAGCCTGGTGAGGACGTCGTTGATGGTCCAATGCAAGTGGATCCGAATCGCGTTCCCGTCCTTGTCGTAGAACGTCTTGATTTGCAGAACAATGTGGAAGTCCATCCGGACCTGAAAGCCATCGCAGTCCTCTACGAACGAATCACCGAATGGGTTCAGGATAGTCACCTTCACGGGCTTCATTGCAGCCGCTGGCTGAGCAAACAAAAACATCAGCAAAGCGAGACTAAGCAACAACCCCAAAGGTCGCGCAATCATGTTTCTCACAACGTTCACCTCCCCCCGCTGTGCGGGCCTTGGGAACTTCTCAAGCGCCCCTCCTCGGCGCGAATATGGAGGAGAGCACGCTTTGAGCACTCAACGGCTGCATAACTCTCCCATGGCAGGCAGTCACACGACATTACTTAACAGTATCGAATCTACCATATTCGAACGAATCAGAACCGAATACTGTGGATTCCTCGATACGGAGGGGTGTGCCAATTCTACTCCCGGCGAACCTGTGTATCTCACCGGAGCGGACGGGGAGGGGTGCGCCAGATATGTTTGTCAGCGTGCGTCCATTGACACCCTGACTCGGGCGTTAAGGCTCGACGGGCTCGGCACAGCATAGTGGTGACTCTTCCCGGTCGCACTTCTCCTGGAAAGTGGTCTGAATAGTGAACGCGGAGGCTTCAGGGAATCAGAGTGGTTGAAAGCGACTACTCCTATTCCCCGACCCGGCAGGATATGAGCTACGGTTGGCTGTCAGCCCTACTCACTCTCTCCAGGCGGCGTAGCTGGAAACCCAGACGATCAGGACAAAGACAATGCCTGGGATATCCAGGATAAGCCACTCTACGGCAGCGTCTCCCGTAGCAATTCCCGCCAAACCGCCGGCGATGGCCACGATGTAGACGATACCGGTGATGATCGCAGCGATGAATCCGTACTTGTGACCCCACCAGAGAAGGCCCGCAGCGACGATGGCCAGGGCCATCGAAAGCGACCAGACTGGTCCCGCCATCTCAGGAACCACGGCGGTCGTCAACCCCGATCCATTGACGTATATCGCAACGGCTGTGCCTACAAAAAGCGCGGCCAACGAGATCACAGCCAGTTGCGTATTTGGGCTCGGCAAGTCCATCAGACTCGGCTTCTCCATGAAACTCCCCCGCAGTGGATTCATGCAGAGTGATATAATCCTTTGGACGATTTGTGTAATCCACCATCGGTCTTCTAGCGATTCTAAACCGTGGTGAATGTTCTGCTGAGGAATCTCTAGCGGACGCGGAGGGGTCTGCCAATTCTAATTGACACAAAGCGTTCGCGATTCACCTTAACAGGCGTGGATTCTCTCACTTCCAGAATCTCGATTGTCCAGGCGGCTCAGGGAATCCTCGACGTTCGTCCGAATTGGAGTCTTCCGACTGAGGAAGCCATCGAACCGAGGTTCTCAGGGAGTTACTAGCTTAGGATGACATCCACGTCACACTCAAGAACGAGGACGGAATCGCGGAAGTCTCCTCCGAAGAAGGACCCGCTCAGATACCACTCGCCTCTGAAGGTGTACGTGTCCGCTGGCAGTCCGCCGTGGACTTCGGTCTGGAAGACCTTGAGTTTGAGGTCAAATGCCGGGAAGTCTATCGCGAACATTGACGAGGGTTGCAGATCCCCGTCGATGTAGAGCACGAATGTCATCGAGGGGTGCATGAAGGCACGCCTCTCCTGGGGCGTCGCTTCAGACCAAGGCGCCCAGTTCCACCCGTGGGACACCCAGAAGGTGGTCTCCGCGTCATAGGAGATGTCCCCATTTACGCAGGGATCGCCGATCTCGCCATCCAGGAGGCTAATCCGCTTGGCCAAATCTTGGGTTGCCCAGCTGTGGTTAGCCGCTACGGTTCCGGAGTACGAAAGGAAGAGGACTAGAGCCAGGACGACCGCTAGAATTCCTGATATTGCTCTCTTTATCCAATCACCTCCCCCCGCCGTGCGAGCCTTGGGCACTTGTACGGCGCCCCTCCTCGGCGCGAAGGTGGGGAGAACACGCTTTAGGCAAATCGCGATTGAGTACACCTCCCCACGCACCTCTGGGAACCGGAGGGATGCGCCAATTCTAATTGTCGGCTAGCGTCCGTTTCGCCAGAGACTAGGCGTGGTGTCACAGACCCTATCTATCTCTCCTTTTGTCCCGGCAAAGGTTAAAGGAGCGTAGCTACTACGCACGCCTGGCAGGCGTAGTCTAGCCTGGTAGGACCTTGGCCTTCCACGACTTCGAGGATAGCCAATAGCCCGGGTTCGAATCCCGGCGCCTGCATCCGAAAAGTGGTCCACAACATCTAGACGCAGGATGCCGGCACGCTCCCCTCCCTCGAGAAAAGTCCTTATATCGTTCCTCGCATCCCCCTGGCGAAGGGATGGGAATGTCAACTATCGATTCTCCAGGGAGGGGTATCTCTCCATCCAAGGCGAGGAAGTGTCTGAAGAAGGCCCGCAAGTACCTGAGGGCGGGGCAGCGTGATAGGGCGAGGATGGAACTCCGGGGCGCCCTTGAGCACCTACCCGAAGCCGAATCTCCGTCTCCGGGTGTACGAGACCTGATCCTCGACGGGGCGGAGATCGCGTCATCGTTGGACGGCTCCGCGAAGCTCGTCGCTCTCCTTCGGCAGCAACTGGAATCTCGTCCGAGGGATGTGGAGTCCTGGGTGGCTCTCATCAGGCTCCTGAGGGCTTCGAGAAAGCTCCCGGAGGCCGTAAGTGCATGTGAGGAGGCGGACATAAGCCTGGGCGGAAGTGAAGAGCTCCAGCTACTCCGGGCCGAACTCCTCGTTGAGGGCGGCTCTGAGGAGGAGGGGCTTGGGGCCCTCTGGACCATTGCAAGGGAGGGTAACCAGTGGCGGCAGGCCTTGGCCTTGATAGAAGGGTCGAAGGGATCGTCGGCGGAGCTTCGCCTGATCGAGGCCTCCCGCTTGAGGAGGAGGGGGGAGACTGAGGACGCCCTACGAGCCCTCGACGTTGCTCTGGGGGAGGATCCCCGCAGCGTCGCAGCCCTCAGGGCAAAGGCCCAGATACACGTCGAGCAGGAGGAGTGGGAGCAGGCTCGAGACAGCACTGCCTCAGCCCTGGACTTGGAGTCGACGCACGCAGACCTCTGGGATTTGAAGGCCCTTGCTGAGGAGAGGCTTGCGGAGCGGGAAGAGGCAATTCGTTCGCTCCAAGTCAGCCTGAGATATGCTCCCGACAGAGTCGATGTCATCGCCCACCTGGGCCACCTCTTGCTGGAGGCAGAGCGCTATGAACACGCCCAGGAGGTGTTCGAGGAGGCGTCGGGTCTAGCCCCCAAGAACATCGATGTCCTCGAGGGTCAGAGGGCTTGCGCAGCAGGCCTGCGGCGGTGGAACGACTATCGAGAGATATGCGGTCAGATTGCCTCGCTCGACCCCACCCGCGAGGATGTCCTGTTGGACGAGGCATGGAGCTGGATCCGATCTGGAGGAAAGGAGGAGGCCCTGAAGATACTCCAGAACATCCTGGAGCGGGATGGGACCTCCTTGGAGGTCGCAAGGAAGGCCGCGTCGCTGACCCTTGAGATTGAGGCGTGGGACACGTGCTTGGAAGCTTCCAAGAGAATCCTTTCGAAGGCGCCCAAGGACGACATCGGGCTTCGCTGCAAGGGGCTCTCGCTTCATGGCCTAGGCCGCGGTGAGGAGGCTCTTGGACCCCTCTCCTCGGCCGCGAAGCTGCACGGAGACCTCCGAGCGCTCAGGACTAGGAAGGACATCCTGAAGTCCATGGGGCGATGGAAGGGCGTGTACCAAGCGTGCAAGCAGTTGGTCGAACATGAGCCCCAAGACGTGGGGACCTACCTGGAGATGGGATCCTCTGCTGAGGCCATGGGAAAGCTGAAGGTCGCCCTACAGGCCTATGACAACGGACTGAAGCAGCTCCCTGCGAACCTCAGCCTCCTCCTGGGGAAGGGCGCCCTCCTTTCCCGCGAGTCCAGGCATGGAGAGGCTCTCCACGTCTACGAAGAGGCTCTCGAGTCGGATCAGGAGAGCTTCGAAGCCCAGCAAGGCATCGCCCTATCCCTCCACCACCTCAGGTCCCACGAGGAGGCCGTTGCCGCCTTCGATGATGCCATTGGCCTCCGAGAGGATCCCGAGGCTTGGTACTTCAAGGGTCTCTCACTGATGGAGTTGGGACGCCTAGATCAAGCGGTGGGTTGCTTCGACAAAGCGGGAGAGCTGAAGGAAGAGGGTCGGATTTGGATGGCCAAGGGGAACGCACTGCTGAGCGGGGGAAAGCCTCAGGAGGCGCTCTACTCCTTCGACAAGGCGTTGCGTGTCGAGCCCACCGCTGATGAGGCCCGCCTCATGAGGGCCGCTTGTTACATGGAGCTCGGCGACTACCGCATGGCACTCCAGGGACTGGAGGAAGCCCTGCCTCGGCGGGTGGATGACTGGAGGTTTCTCGAAGCCCGAGTTCAGTGTCTGAAGGAGCTAGGCCGTCCTAAGGAGGCGTATGACGTCGCCGTCGAACTCTCCGAGGTCCACGGCAAAGACCCAAGGGCTTGGACCCTACGGGCGTCCATGGCACGCACCCTGGGTCTGGGAACGGAGGCCCTGGAGTGTCTCGAAAGAGCCTGTAAGCTCAACCCGAACGACCCTGCACCCAAGCTGGAGGAGGCCCGACTCCTTCTATCCCTGGAAGACTATCCAGAGTCTCTCAGGGTGGCCGACGAGGTCATCCGCAGGGATAGGGAGAACTCCGAGGCGTACATCGTCAAAGGAGAGTCCTTTGCGGGGCTCGGACGGCACGAGGATGCCCTTAGAGCCTTCAACGAGTCCCTTCACCTGGATCCGGAAAACCGGGATGGCTTGGTAGGACGGGCTCTCAACCTGGCGCGTCTCAGGAGGTTTGAGGATGCCTTGGCCACCGTCGAGGGCTTGATTGACCGCTCACCGTCAGATCCCTGGGCCCACTACTGGAGAGCGAGAGTTCTCTGGGAGGCTCGACGCTGGGACGAGGCCTTGACGAACCTGAACCAGGCGCTCTACTTCGGCGGGTCGCACCCCACCATTCTTGCCCAGAAGGGGCTTACCCTACTGAAGCTCCAGAGGGCCGATGAGGGCCACAGGATTGTTGGTGACGCTCTGTCGAGCCATCCGAATGATCCAGCCCTGACCGCAGCGAAGGTGGCCCTCCTGAAAGCCCTGGACAAGCACGAAGAGGCCCTGGACTTCATTGATGCCTCTCTCTTGGAGAAGCGGGAGGACCGAGAGCTCCTCTTCCAGAAGGTGGAGGCCTTGGAGGCCCTGGGTCGCTGGGCCGAGGCCGTGGAGTCGCTGGAGCATGCCGCTCGCCTCTCCCCAGATTCCAAGGACGTGTGGACCCGATGCTCAGGCCTTTACCTGAAACTGGGACAACCGGAGTCCTCTTTGGCCGCCTACGATAAGGCAATCGAACTCGACCCTGGTGATGTCGAACTCTGGAAGGGACGCGGCCGCCTGTGCGAGACACTGCGCCGCTGGGAAGACGCCATCCAGTCATACGTTGTCGCGGTGGACATCCGGCCCAAGGACGAGGGTCTCCTGTGCGCCCTCGGCAGATCGTACGTGGAGATGGGCCTCTACGAGCGGGCCAACGAGGCCTATCAGAGAGCACTGAACCTGAACCCCACCATGGAGGAAGCGCTGGTGGGCCAGAAGAGCCTCGGGGAGAGACGAAGGGAGGAGAAGGTGAAAACCCTCTCGTGGAACGTCCTGGACTTCGAGGTCGTCAACGCTCGTCCGGCCACCAAAGAGGAGGCCTTCAAGTACTGCAACGTACCGATGGAGTACCTTGACGAGGTCTTGAGATACGTCAACGAACCGCCCGAGGTGGACGTACTCTCCCTGCCGGACACCGAGTTGCGGAACTTGGAGGCGTTTTCACGAGACGTCCTGTCGACGGCCAGAGGCTCCCACAATAGGCTGCCAAGGCTGTCGGAGGTCGTCAGCGGGCTTCCGCACCTGGACCTGAACGACTCTCGTCAGGTTCTGGGATATGTCCGAGGAGTCCAGCATCTCAACGTCCCAGAGGAGGAGCTTCCAGGCATGGATGATCTTATGAAGGTGGCGATGGACTTGCCGCGACGGGAGTGGAACATGATATCCCTAGCCCGCAACCTGGGCCTCGGGGCCTACGAGGCCAAGAGGTTGGAGCAGTCCCTAAGGGTCTTCGAGACCAGGACCTCGGAGGAAGAGGAGGAGGCCGAAACGCCGAGTCCTCGCCCGGCGAGGGGAAGGACGGAGAAGATGTGCATCAAGCACGGGGCGCCCGGAATCTACCAGCACATCTGCGGTCAGTACCTCTGCAGCGCCTGCATAGTCGGGGGCCGGTGCCCGGTCTGCCGGAACCCAGTTTCACGCGCCTATCGAGACCTCCAGACGACTGGTCAAGAGGATGAGGTATGGTGAGGAGCCTAGTCGGTGCCCGTCTGGAAGATCCACCGATCCCTCTCGACCGCTAGCCGTCTTAGCAGGTCGAGAGCCTCGGTCTCGGGCAGCTTGAGGAACGCGGCGCCGACGTGTTTACAGAACAGTCCTCCCGCCGAACGCCTCTGCCAGTCCGGGCACTCATGGATGATGCGCTTGTCGCCGATATCAACCCTCACGGAGTAGTCCTTCACTGTGCCCTCCACCAGGTTGCCCTTGTGGGCCATGGAGACATCACCGATCTTCATCGCTCGCTTGAGCCTATCAGTCCCCAGAAAGAAGATGAGGAGGTCCTCCAGTCCCATCTCCTCGAGGTCCTTGTCGAAGGGTACCTTCCGGTCGCCCAGAGACCTGCCCTCGACGACGCCGAACCGTTTCAGGGCCTGGCTTATTCGCCACTCGATGTACTCCTGCTCCTCCCCCGAGTACTTGGCCCGGTTGGCGGGATCGTCGAAGTATCTCCTGGCGGCCCTGGCGTGGAAGGGGGTGTGAACGGGATACTTCCAGTTCTCAGGGTCGGCGTAGTGCTTTGGGTCCTTCGGGTATCCCTGGGGAGGTCCGTCGCGCCCATCTGGCTTGCGCTCCGGAACCTTCCCGACGGTCATCGAATGATGATGGCTTGGGGGGGTTATTACCGTTGGGACTTCTCCCCTTGTTTTGCTCGCTTTCCTCGCCGTTCCATCGATTGTAACGGCACCCCCCAGGCTTAAACGGAAGGACGCCTTCCCCGGACTGGGGATATCTGTGGCAAGGATACTGAGCCTTGGCGATGTCGGCATATTCACGAAAAACCAGGAGGCTGCGAGGGAGTTCTACACCGAGAAGGCCGGGCTGAAGGTAAGAGAGGCCATGCCTGAGTTCGGGTATTTGGCCCTGGGGACGACGGAGGAGGGCCCGGATGCCAGCATCGATGTCTGGCAGCCAACTTCAGATTGGAGCGAGGACGAGTACGAGGAGGGATTACGTTCCATCGGCATCGTCACGGGCCTGGGATTCCTGACTGGGGACCTGGAGAAGACTGTCCAGGACATGGCGAGCCGGGGCGTCAAGGTCGAGAAGGAAAGCAAGACCTTTGCCAGGTTTTGGGACGTCGATGGGAACACCCTCTTCATCCAAGAAGAGCGGGAGGCGAAGGGCGCCGGGCCTGGACTCACCTCCTTGGGCTGGGTGACCGTCGTGACCAGGAACGAAGGGAAGGCGCGGGAGTTCTTCGAGAGCCTGGGCCTTGAGTCCGCGAAAGTACCCGGGGAGGAGGCCGGCGAGGATTACACAATCTACCGAGCCAGCCCCGAGGGAACCGCGATTATGCCATTTACTCCCGTCGCCGAGATGTATGATGATCCGTCAGAGTACGAATCGGACGTGGGCCACATAGGTGAGAACACATCCATTATGTTCCTGACGGACGACGCCTACGCCATACAGGACGAGCTCATCTCCAAGGGTATCGCTTTCCGAAGGAAGGCGGAGGAGCGCCCCTGGGGTGGCATCGCCATGCGGGTGTATGATAGCGACAAGAACCAATACATGATCGTCCAGATGAAGGGCTAAGTAGCGTCCTTGAGGATCTCTCTGGCGATGACAAGCCTCTGAATCTCGCTGGTCCCCTCGCCGATCTCCGTCAGCTTGGTGTCCCTGTACATCCTCTCGACGGGATAGTCCTTGACGAAGCCGTAGCCGCCATGAATCTGCAGGGCCTTGTCGGTAATCCTCTTTGCTGCCTCCGAGGCGTAGAGCTTGGCCATAGCCGCCTCCCTCTTGTAGGGTCTTCCCGTATCCTTCAGGTGGGACGCCTTGTACACTAGAAGGCGGGATGCCTCCGTCTGGGTGGCCATGTCGGCCAGCATGAATTGGATGGCCTGGAATCCAGAGATCTTCTGGCCGAAGGCCTCCCTGACCCGCGAGTATGCCATCGCCTCGTCGAGGGCCCCTTGGGCAATCCCGACCGCCATGGCACCGATGCTGATGCGGCCCCCGTCCAGGACCTTCAATGCGTCCCGATAGCCGTTGTCGATGTCCCCCAGGAGGTTCTCCTCAGGGATTCTGCAATCCTCCATGATGACCTGGGATGTGGCGGAGGCGCGCACCCCTAGCTTGTCCTCCTCCACGCCCGGGGTCAACCCCTCAGTTCTCCCCTCCACAACGAAGGCACTGATGCCGTGGGATCCCTTGGCCTGATCGGTCATTGCCATGATAACGAAAGTGTCGGCGTGTGGGGCGTTCGTGCAGAAGTTCTTAGCTCCGTCGAGAACCCACTCATCACCGTCCTTCGTGGCTCTCGTACGCATGGTCGAAGCATCGGACCCCGACATAGGCTCCGTGAGGGCCCAGGCGCCGATGTGCTCTCCCGTTGCCAGCTTGGGCAGGTACATTTTCTTCTGAACCTCGTTTCCAGCGATGAGAATGTGGGAGGTGCAGAGAGAGTTGTGGGCCGCCATTATGAGCCCGTGGGACCCATCCACCCGTGACAGCTCCTCTACAGCGATCGCATAGGATATGGTGTCGGTCAGGCTGCCACCGTACTCCAGCGGCACGACCATGCCCATAAGTCCGAGCTTGCCCATCTCCTTGATGGTCTCCGTAGGGAACCGCGCCTCCCGGTCTATCTCGCGGGCAATGGGCTTTACTCGCTTCTCTGCAAAGTCCCTCACCGACTTTCGAATGAGGTCGTGCTCCTCCTTCAGGTTCAGCACCATTACGCCCACTCCAACGCTTCGACTTCCATGAACCTTTTGACTACTCCCCCTCCAGGCGAGCTCTCCGTCGGTCGCCGAGGGTGGAGAGAACCGACTTAACCTCTCTGTAGAGATCGATGACCGCGTCCCTCTCTTCCTGGATGTATTGGAGAATCCCCTGGTAGTCGCCCTTCCTATAGAGCGGAGGCACGACGTTGCTCCACTCCCTTTTCTGGGTGAAGTTCGTGAGGCTGGAGCCTTCGAAGCGCCCCCTGTTCATCAACACCAGGACGGGCCAGATGTCCACCATGGGCTTCTTGAAGAAATAGAGCTTCAGATCCGCGGGCTGCCACGAGAGGAGGTTGTGGTACTCTCCCCTCTCAACGATGAAAGTGATGTCGAAGCTCAGCCGATTGCCGATGGGTACGAAGTCCCATCCTATCTCGAGGAGGCCCTTCTCCAGGATCGACCGGATGACCTCCTTCTCTCCCCACTCCCACTCCGTCAGGATGTTGAGGTCTCCCACGGGTTCGCCGCTCTCCAGCTGCTGAAACTGGACCGTCAGTATCTTGTCGTGGAGGGGATCCTCGCCCTCAGTCTCGATGTCGAAGTAGTACTCGGTCAACGGCGGAGCATTGCGGGTTCTCTGTAAATAGTCTTAGTTGAGGCCTCATCCGACTTGTGTTCGGCTCGCAGGAAGGTTTTTATTACGAGGGCAATCCTAGGTGGACCCGCCTACCCGCGGGGAGTGGGATGACAGAGGCTGCAATCGTCGGTGTCGGGCACGTCGGCTTCACTCCTGACAGCCGCCAATACTCGTGGAAGGAGCTTATGTTTGAGGCCGCTTTGAGGGCGTATGAAGACGCTGGAGTCAGCCCCCGAAGTGACATCGACTGCTTCGTGACCTGTGCTGAGGACTATCTCGAGGGCTTCTCGATCTTTGACGAGTTTACCCCCGACCAGCTGGGCGCAGCGTTGAGGCCTGCCTTCACAGTCACTGGCGACGGTCTTCATGGTCTTGCGTCGGCTTCGATGCTCCTGCGGACGGGCCACTTCGATATCGTGGCCGTAGAGTCTCACAGCAAAGCCTCCAACCTTCGCACCCACGGAGGCGTTGTCACCTTCGCCGTGGATCCGATCCACAATCGTCCTCACAAGGCACACCCGCACCTCCTCGCCGGCCTCGAGATGCACGCGTTCCTGCAGGACCAGGAGAACACAGAGGCGGACTGCGCCGAGGTGGTCGTGAAGAACAAGAGCAACGCGTTGAAGAACGAAAGCGCCAGCTTCGGGGAGGAGACCTCGGTCGAAGAGGTGATGGCGTCCGAGCCGCTCTTCAAGCCCCTAAAGGCGGCCGAGACGAGCCCCTTGGCGGATGGAGCCATCGTCCTCGTCCTCGCCTCGGGGGAGAAGGCGAAGGAGCTGACGGATCGACCTGTATGGGTGAGGGGAGTGGGTTGGGCATCCGACACTCCGTGGGTTGAGACCCGGAGCCTAAAGGAAGCTAGGTACGCCCGCCTCGCGGCTCGCCAAGCCTACATGATGGCGGGGATCGAGCGGCCTCGGAGGCAAATCCAGGTGGCTGAGGTCGATGACAGGTTCGCCTACAAGGAGCTGCAGCACCTCGAGGCCCTGGGCCTCTCCGGTGGATACCGTGCAAGCCAGCTCCTACGGGATGGGCAGTACGACATCTCCGGCGGCCTGCCTGTGAACCCCTCCGGGGGCTCGCTGGGAGTGGGGAGTCTCCTGGAAGCGTCCGGTCTCCATCGCGCCATGGAGGTTGCTCGACAGATTCGTGGGGAGGCGGGAAAGCACCAGGTCGTCGACGTCGAAATCGGATTGGCCCAGTCCTGGAGGGGAGTTCCGACGACAAGCGGAGCCGTTGCGATACTGGGGGCCTGAGATGAGACGCGTTGCGGTCATCGGAGCCGGGATGACGCTCTTCCGCCGCCGCCTCCTGGAAACCGGGAAGGAGATGTGCTACCAGGCGACCCGGATGGCCCTAGAGGAGGCAGGTCTCGGACTTGGGGACGTCGATGCCGTGGTCACCGGCTCGGCACCCGACGCCTTTGATGGCATCCACATGAAGGGGGAGTATCTCTCCGACGGGTGCGGCGGCGCTGGACGGCGCTATATGCGAGTCTTTACTGGTGGCGGTACGGGCGTCTTCTCTCCCATCGCCGGTTGGTGGCACGTGGCCTCCGGACTGGCTGATGTCTGCCTTGTCGTGAACGAGGAGAAGATGTCCTCCTGCTTCCCCCATCCGCAGTCCGCCTTCGCCCACATCTGGGATCCCATCCTGGATAGGCCCCTGCAGCCCAACCTAGTCTGGATCTTCGCCTTGGAGATGAACCGCTACATGACCGTCCATGGCATCAAGAAGGAGGAGATTGCGGAGGTCGCGGTGAAGAACAAGCGAAACGCCGTGGACCATCCGTGCTCCCAGCTGGCCGACCCGAACATCACGGTGGAGGACGTGCTGAACTCCGAGGTCATGGCGTGGCCGGTGCAGCGGTTGGACATCAGCCCCCCAAGCGACGGAGCCTCGGCGCTGGTTCTAGCCAGCGAGGAAGTGGCTCGGAAGTACAGTGAGACCCCGGTGTGGATATCGGGGGTGGGATGGTGCATCGACACGACCATGTGGACCAATCGTGATCTCTACTTCCCAGAGTACCTCGCCCGCGCCTCTCAGATGGCCTACAAGATTGCGAAGGTCGATGATCCGAGGAAGGAGGTTGACGTGGTGGAGCCCTACGACCCCTTCGACTACAAGGAGCTGCACCACCTGGAGGGCCTGCTCCTTGCCGACAAGGGTGAGGCGCCAAAGCTGACCGTGGAGGGTGTCACGCAGAGGGACGGAGATCTGCCCGTCTGCCCCTCCGGAGGCCTCCTCGGTGTGGGGAACCCCATAGCCGCCACCATGGGAATCAAGGCGGGGGAAATCTACTGGCAGCTCGCTGGCAAGGCAGGGCGAAGGCAGGTTCCCGGCGACCCGAAGGTGGGAGTGTGTCAGGCCTGGGGAGACCTGATGCAGTTCTCCAGCGTTTTGGTGATGAGGGGGTGAGAGAGATGGCAGAGAGGGTGTGGCCAGGAACTCCGTTGACGAGTCGGGACCTCACGGAGGGCAAGGTCATCACCGAGAGATGGAGGCCCGAGGCCCAGTATGAGTGGAGCACCGGTGAATCCATGAGCCACTTCCTGGCCGAGTTGAAGGAGGGCCGCCTCGTGGGCAGGAGGTGCGATGAGTGCCAGTTGGTCTACTTCCCCCCGATGTCCTTCTGCCGCGAGTGCTTCGTCCGTACGGGGGACTTCGTGAAGCTGAAGGACACAGGCACTGTGGAGACCTTCTCCATCTCCTACCTGGACACCGACGCCCGACGCATCGAGGAGCCGATCTTCGTCGCCGTCATAAGCATCGACGGCGCCTCAGAGAAGATGGGGTTCATGCACTACTTAGGGGACGTGGACAAGGATGCCATCAAGATCGGCATGAAGGTGAAGGCGGTGTGGAAGCCCAAGGAGGAGAGGGTGGGATCCGTAAGGGACATCCTCCACTTCAAGCCAAGGAGGGGCCGCTGAGTGGCTGAGGACTTCGGCAAGTGGAGCGGCAACATGGAGGCCGATTACATCTATACCGCCGGCGTGGCGGGCGAGCGCTTCCTGAGGGAGATCCGCGACAACGAGAGGCTCATGGGGACCTTCTGCCCCACCTGTGACGAGCTCTACATGCCGCCCCGCCTCTACTGCGAGGACTGCTTCACCGAGATGGTCGAATGGGAGGAGGTCCCCAACAAAGGGGTCATTAATGCCTACACCGTGGCCTACGTCGGTGAAAGGGGGGAGCGTGTGGAGGTCCCAGAGGTCTGGGCCATGGTCCGGTTCGCGGGCGTGAAGGGCGGCCTCCTGAACCGCGTTGACCTGCCTGAGGAGGAGGTCGAGATCGGGATGGAGGTTGAGGTCGTGTTCAAGGGGCGGGGCCGCTCCACGGGTTCCGTGACCGACATGATACACTTCAAGCCCATCTAGCACCTCTTACCAGGATAGATAATCTCGTCGCTGCATTTTTACCCGCTCGTGATAACCAGCTGACGTCTGATGGCTCAGGCTCGCGCGAAGCGCCGCTTCAAACTCAAGATATGTACCGTGGGAGAGGAAGCGGTAGGCAAGACCAGTCTCATCCGTCGGTTCGTCGCAGACAGATTCGAGACTGACTACATCAGGACCATCGGCACCCTCATCAGCAAGAAGACAATCTCACTGGAGGACCCCATGGGGCAACCCCTGAAGGTGGATGCCGTCCTGTGGGACATCATGGGTCGGCAGGGGTTCATGGAGCTTCTCAAAGACGCTTACTTCTACAAAGCCAACGGCGTCCTCGCCATAGCCGATGTCACCCGCCCGGAGACGCTGGAGGCCCTCGATGGGTGGCTCAAGGGCGTTCATAGCGCGGCGGGCGATGTCAACGCCGCCATACTTGTGAACAAGTTTGACCTGGAGAACGAGGTGCGGGTCAAGAAGAAGGACATCGTCAATCTCAGCAAGGCCCACGAGGCGCCCTGGCAAATGACGAGTGCCAAGACCGGGGAGAACGTCGCAGAGGCCTTTGAGGCGTTGATCCGATCCATCGTCCAGGAGAGTAAGTCCCTGGAGCCCTCCCTCAAGCGGTCCTCTCACGGCCCATGAGTCCCTCCGGAAGGTAAAAATATCGACGGGACCTACTGAGCACCGCCAGGGTTTCATGTCTGACGAGGATGGCTTGAAGGAGATCGAGAAGGCCAAGCGGAGATGGGAGAAGGAGACGCTGGCCAAGTCGCTCACGGACCCGTCGGACCGCAGGAACTTCATGACCACATCCAGCCTCGAGGTGGACGCCCTCTACACCCCCGTCGAAGCGGGGGGCTCGGGCTACTTGGAGAAGCTGGCCTTCCCGGGAGAGTACCCCTTCACTCGTGGGATCCACGGTACCATGTATCGCGGCCGTCGATGGACCATGCGCCAGTTTGCAGGTCACGGCTCTGCGGAGGACACCAACGCCCGCTACAAGTATCTCCTGGACCACGGGGAGACCGGCCTCAGCGTGGCCTTCGACATGCCGACCCTTTACGGGCTAGACACCGACGACGCCGAGGCCGAGGGGGAGTTCGGTATATGTGGCGTCGCCGTCTCGTCCCTCCAGGACATGGAGGCCCTCTTCGAGGGCATCCCTGTGGACCGGGTCAGCACCTCCATGACTATCAACGGTCCGGCTACGGTCCTGTGGGCCATGTACATCGCCATGGCAGAGAGCCGGGGCATTTCCGCTAGCGCCCTCAGGGGCACCATCCAGAACGACATCCTGAAGGAGTACCAGGCCCAGAAGGAGTGGATCTTTCCCCCGGAACCTCACATGAAGCTCGTCGTGGATACGATCGAGTACGGGTCAAAGCACCTGCCCCAGTGGAACCCCATCAGCATCAGCGGCTACCACATTCGCGAAGCAGGCTCTACAGCCGGTCAGGAACTGGCCTTCACGTTGGCCAACGGCTTTGAGTACGTTCGCTGGAGCCTAGAGCGAGGGCTGGACGTCGACTCCTTCGCGCCCCGTCTCTCCTTCTTCTTCAACGCCCACAACGACCTCTTTGAAGAGATCGCGAAGTACAGGGCGGCCCGCCGCATATGGGCCCGGGAGATGAAGGACACCTTCGGGGCGGCTAACCCCCGCTCATGGTGGATGAGGTTCCATACGCAGACCGCAGGCGTCTCCCTGACGGCTCAACAGCCGGAGATCAACATCGTCCGCGTCACCCTTCAAGCCCTGGCGGCCGTGATGGGGGGAACCCAGTCTCTTCACACCAACTCCATGGACGAGGCGTGGGCCGTACCCACGGAGCGAGCCGTTCGCATAGCCCTGAGGACCCAGCAGATAATCGCCCACGAAAGCGGCGTCGCCAACACTGCGGACCCATTGGGAGGCTCCTACTACCTTGAGTGGTTGACGGACCACCTCGAGGAGGAGGCCTACCGCTACTTCGATCGCATCGACGAGCTCGGAGGCGTCATTCCTGCCATCAGAAAGGGGTTCTACCAGACGGAGATCGCCTCTTCGGCCTACAGGTACCAGAGGGAGATTGAGGAGCGGAAGAGGATCATCGTCGGCGTCAACGAGTTCGTCTCCGAGGAGCCCGAGGTCATCGAGTATCTGAGGATAGACAAGGAGGCGGAGGACAGGCAGCTAGAGAGGTTGAGGAGGCTCCGGAAGGAGCGCAACGATGCTAAGGTGCAGAGCTCACTGGATGGCTTGACAAAGGCCGCGGAGAAGGAGGAGAATCTCATGGTGCCAATCCTCGATTGCGTGAAGGCCAGGGCTACCCTTGGGGAGACCGTGACCGCCCTCAAACAGGTGTACGGCGTCTACAAGGAGCCTCTCGTCTACTGATCCTGGAGGCGTCCCATGGCCAAGATACGAGTGCTGGTCTCGAAGCCTGGGCTCGATGGCCACGATCGCGGGGCGAAGGTGGTCGCGCGGGGGCTGCGCGACGCAGGTATGGAAGTAATCTACACCGGCATCCACCAGACTCCAGAGGACATCGTCGAGGCCGCCGTCCAAGAAGATGTGGACGTCGTGGGCATGAGCATCCTCTCGGGAGCCCACATGACACTATTCCCTCGGGTGGCAGACCTGCTGCGCGAGAGGGGCCTGGGAGATGTCCTCATCGTCGGAGGTGGCATCATCCCGCCTGAGGACGTTCCGGAGCTGAAGAAGGCAGGTGTCGCAGAGGTCTTCGGACCAGGGACTCCCCTGAAGACAATCGTAGAATTCATCCAGGGCCACCTGGGGAAGAAGCGCGATGTCTCTCGTTGAGGGCCTCATCCAGGGGGACAAGAGGGCCGTCGCGAAGCTGATTTCCCTCATCGAGGACGGAGACCCTGCCGCCATCGACTCCATCCGTGAAATCTATCAGAGGACGGGAAATGCCCACGTCGTCGGCGTCAGCGGCCCGCCGGGAACGGGGAAAAGTACCCTGATTTTCCGTCTGGCCAAGGAGTTTCGAGAGCGCGGTAAGCGGGTGGGAATCATAGCCGTCGACCCCACGTCGCCCATCTCGGGGGGTGCTCTGCTGGGTGACCGCGTCAGGATGGGGGAACTCGGAAGAGACGAGGGGGTGTTCATCCGCAGCATGGGGACGAGGGGACGTCTGGGGGGAGTCTCGGCGGCGACCTCCGATGCGGTCAACATCCTGGATGCCTACGGGAGTGAGATCATCTTCGTCGAGACAGCGGGGGCTGGACAGACGGACGTCGAGGTCTCGGATCTCTCCCACACGACCCTGGTCGTGGTCATGCCTGGCGCTGGGGACGAGGTCCAGACCCTCAAGGCAGGCCTCTTCGAAGTGGCCGATGTCTTCGTTGTGAACAAGGCCGACATGGAGGATGCAGACAGGGTTGTGACAGACCTGAAGATGATGCTCGACCTAGGCGAGAAGGGCGAGTGGGTTCCTCCTGTCCTCAAGGCCGTCGCCCTTCAGGGGGAGGGTGTGACCGAGATCGCCAACCTTCTGGAGAGACACCTTGCCTTTCTCAAGGAGTCCGGAAAGATTGACGGCTGGCGACGGCGGAAGGTGGAGAAAGAGCTGATGATTGCTATCTCTGAGTCCGTCCTCGAACGGAGTCTGACTCGCAGCTCCGGGGAGGACTTCAAGGCCTCTGTCGAGGAGGTCCTACGGAAGAAGCTAAGCCCAAGAGAGGCTGCCTTGAGGCTGCTCAAGGAGTCGTCTCGAGACATATAGCATTCCGCTGCGGGCGAATTCGAGCGAGTAACTCTGAACAGTCGCGACGAGACCCACGCATGTCGGCAAGTCGCGATATACCCCGGCCACCGATAGATTGATAGCCATCTTCCTCGCTTCCCCGGCGGGGCTGGCAATCGGCCGACGAGTGAAGCAGCGTGGTCCTCTCGGCAGTTTCGAGGGCAGGTACTCGAGTGGAGCGGCGGTAAATTGACCCTAAAGGTACTCCTAATCTCTCCATCCTCCATCGTTGAGCAGGTTTTCAGCTCACGCATAAACATGCGATCTATGTCCCCTCCCTTGGGACTGCTCTACGTGGCCGCATCGCTTCAGCAGGAAGGCCATGATGTTGAGGTCCTCGACATGAACTGTGAGCAGATCCCCACAACGGACGAGTTCTCCAGGCGAGTCAGGGCTTCCGAACCTGACCTGATAGGCATGTCCACCTTGGTTATGACCTTCAAGAACGTGGCGGACACCGCGCACCTATGCAAGCAGGAGTTCCCCGACTGCCCCATCGTTCTCGGCGGGTACTCCGCCACCTTCAATCACGACAAGATCCTCTCCAAGTACGACGAGTTCGACTTCGTGGTAAGGAGAGAGGGCGAAGAAACGGCCGTGGAACTCGTGGCCGAGATGGAGAAGGGATCCCCTGACTTCTCCAGGGTGAGGGGCCTGACGTACCGGGAGAATGGGCACATCCGAGTGAACGACGACCGCCCGCATATAGAGGACCTGGACTCCCTGCCCTTCCCGGCCTATGAGCTCGTCTCTCACCTGACCTACGGCGCCTTTGGGGGGCTCAGGGTGTCCAGTCAGAGCATGGGATCCATCCTCACCTCGAGGGGATGTCCCTACAAATGCGTCTTCTGTTCCTGCAGCGCCTTCACGAACTCCACCATTAGATGGAGGTCTCCTGAGAACGTCGTGGACGAGCTTGAGCTCCTCGGTGACAGGTTTGGCATAAGGGAGTACGCCGTGGTTGACGACATATTCACCCTCAACAAGGAGCACGTTGTGGGAATCTGCAAGCTGATCAAAGAGCGTGGTCTCGACCTGGAGTGGTACTGTGAGGGGAGGGTCAACCAAGCCGATGAGGGCATGTTCAGAGAGATGGCCTCAGCAGGATGCAGGGCGATCTATCTCGGGATAGAGAGCTGCGTCGACAGGATTCTCAAGTACTACAAGAAGGGGCTCACGTATGCGATGGCTCAGGAGGCTTCAGAGAAAGCTCAACGTGCGGGCCTCGACGTCATAGGGAGCTTCATCCTCGGTGCGCCAATCGAGACGGTTGACGAGATGTGGGAGACCGTCCGGAAGGCCGCCAAATTGGACTTGGACTTCGCGCAATTCAACGTTCTTCGGATTACCCGAGGCATGCCCCTGTGGCAGGACCTAGTGGGGCAAGGCCTCGTGGACGACGATGTCTGGGAGGACACGCTCACAGGCTTCGACGTCAACCCCGCCCTTGTTTCGGAGGATGCGGCCCAACTCATGAGCCAGTTCCACAGAGCCTTCTACATGCGAACCTCCTTCTTGCTCAGGCAGCTCATGAGAAGCCTCACCCGACGCGGGAAGCAGCTGATTCTTAACATTAGCCACCCCCGGAGCTTCGCTTCCGACCTGAAGGATCTGGTCCACCTCACCCCGAGACACTAGTTCTGCTTCCAGTGTCAATATAGTGTATCACCCCGCCTCTTAGGGTATTTAACGCAGGGTGACGTAGACGAAGCAGAGGCCGACAACATGGCGGGTACTGCAAAGGAACAAGAACGCTCTATCACTCGAGTCACAGATCCCATCGAGGTGCTGGAGGGTGCAGGAGTCCTCGTAAGACGCTCCCTGCCCTCAGGCAGGATTCCCTATGACGAGATAGACCCCTTCCTCCTCCTGGACTTCTTCGATACCTCCCACCCCTCCTTCAAGGGACAAGCCTTCCCGAGGCATCCGCATCGAGGTTTCGAGATCATAACCTACCTCCTTAGCGGGCAGGCGGGACACGCCGACGACGGGGGGAATCGGACGGTGGTGATGGGCGGCGGGCTGCAGAAGATCACCGCTGGACGGGGCATCTGGCACGAAGAGGGACCGGCGGCGGACATCGACGAGCCAACCAGGGGTCTGCAGCTTTGGATCAATCTCTCCAAGGCCAACAAGCGGGTCGAACCGGACTATCAGATTCTCGGGCCCGAGGAAGTACCGGAGAGGGAGTCGGAGGGGGCCAAGGTCCGCCAGCTTGCCGGCGGCGATTCTTCCGTTCATCTCCACACTCCGGCCCTGTACGTTGACATCACCATCTCCGACGGAGGCAGGTTCACGCAGGAGATTCCGAAGGGTTACCAAGGCTTCGTCCTTGTCGTGCAAGGACGTGGGAGATTCGGCGCTAACAGCGTTGAGGCGAAGAGTGGGCAATTGCTTGTGCTCGGGCCGGGGACGGATCTGCCTGTAGAGGCTCATGAAGGCGATGTCCGGTTCGTCCTTGCCGGAGGTCAGCCTCATGGAGAGCCGGTCCTGTGGAACGGTCCCTTTGTTGACTAAGGACAGACCTGACTGTCCTTGCTACGCCTCGGCCTCCCCAGAGAGGGCGTACCTCAAATCCTCATTGCTGGGTTCTAGTTTGACCCTGTGACATACGAGGGGCAACTTACTTAGACGCAACGGCCATCGATCCGCGAAGGAGCATCGCGGGGTTGACGATATGGATGTATTCGAAGCGATCCAACTGAGGCGGAGCATCAGAGCTTTCTCCGGAAGGGACGTTTCAGAGGGGGTGGAAGAGCAGATCCTGGAGGCCGCCATTCGGGCTCCAAGCGCCGGGAATCGCCAGTCTTGGGAGTTCATAGTGGTGCGTGATCCCGACCTAAAGGCGGAGTTGGCCCGAGCGGCTGTGGAGCAGGACTTCTTGGCAACGGCCCCTCTGGTGATTCTTGTCGCCGCCAATAGGGCTCGCTCCGCTGAGCGGTATGGATCGCGAGGGGCCAATCTCTACTGCATCCAGGACTGCGCAGCGGCAACACAAAACCTCATGCTGGCTGCGACGGCCTTGGGCCTAGGAACGTGCTGGGTGGGAGCTTTTGACGAAGCGGACGTGGCGCACCTCGTACAGCTCCCCGAGACCGTCAGACCGCTCGCCCTGATTCCGGTTGGCTACCCTGCCGAGAGGCCTGAGGTCCCCCCGCGCCTTGCCCTTAGGGATGTCGTTCACAGGGAGACCTTCTGACGGGCCCGCTGTCTGCTGAAGAATCGGTCAGTACCAGGTGAACCGGGCTTAGGCGCGTCCTGCCTGGGAGCGCACAGGACCACATGGACCTCGCGGGGCATGGAAGGCCTGCCGAGGATATGTATAAATCATCAACGCATGTTGCCTCATCATGGCGGAAGAGCGACGGTGGACGATAACGGAGATCACTACTCGGTCGGGAGGCATCTTCTGGGGCATCGTACTCGTCGTTGTCGGCCTGCTCTGGTTACTGGCTAGCCTCAACGTAATCACAATCGACCTGAACATCGTCTGGCCCCTCCTCATCCTCCTGGGAGGAGTCTACCTGATCGTCACGAAGCTGGTGCGCTAGCCCGATAACACGGTCACAACTTTCAAGTGCCCTACATCGTTCTCAATAGCGGTAATTCAATGCCAGACCTGCGAGATAGAGTCGAAGAAGAGAGGGGTCTGCTCAAGCGCATCCAGGTCCACATACCAGGCTACGCAGGGTATCGGCGCCGAGAGGACATCAGGACTGCCGACAACATGCTCCGGATCCAGATGGCCAATTCCCTCAAGGACGCCCGCATCACGACGGAGAAAGCCCGAGAGACGCTGACGGATAGGAACAAGTACAAGGAGCTAGACAAGGTGGGTCGAATCATCAACCGCTTCCAGACCCTGGAAGGGAGGGTGAGACACGCTGAGGGCGGGTACTCTGGCATCTCTGCCGACATCCGAATAGAGGAGGAGGAGATGAACAGGCTGTACGAGTACGACGCGTCCCTCCTCGACACGGTATTCGCCCTGAACCAAGAGGCCGCCAGCCTGCAGACGGCGGCGTCCGAAGGCGACCAGGTGCCGGAGCACCTGAGCAACCTCAGGTCCATGTTGGACGGCCTGGAAGACACCTTCAAGAAGCGGATGCTCGTCATCTCTCGTACGGAGGTGACCGAGTGAGCCTCTTTGGATCGAAGACCTACTCATGGCCGAGTCCCAACAAGCGGGGAAACGTCATGTGGCACCTCCCGCGAAACATCAGGCTGAATGACAACATCGTCGTCCGGGAGGATGAAATCGCTGTATTCTACCGAGATGGCAAGGCCCTGGGGTACATCGACCGCCCCGCCCGGTACGCCCTAACCAGCATCAACGCTCCCATCGTTGGCCCCATCGTGGAAGCCCTCTCCGGAGTGAAGCAGGTGGCGGAGGTCTTCTACCTTCAGAAGAAGCCCTTCGACGGGAAGTTCGGCTCGAAGCAGCCGTACCACTTCAGAGACCGGGAGTTCGCGGTGGTGAGCCTCAGGCTTCACGGGGAGTTCCGATACAGGGTGTCCACCCCCGAGAACTTCATCAACCAGTTCGTGGGCACCCTGAGCCTGACAAGCGCGGACCAGGTGGAGGAGAGGATCAAGGAGCAGATTGTCCTCGTCACCTTCGACTCTCTCGGAGAGATGAAGGAGCAAGGCCTGGCCGTGCTCGACCTTGCGGCAAACCTGGAGGAGATCGAGCAGGTAATCCTAGCCAAGAGTAAGGCCCACTTCGAGTTGTACGGTCTCGAGATTCAGAAGATCAGCGGGTTGAACATCAGCCTCCCAGAGGAGGTGCAGAAGGCCGTGGACACCCGATCCTCCATGGCGATCACCGGGACTGAATTCATTCGGTACCAGGCGGGTACCGCCATGCGAGACGCGGCCGTGAACCCCGAGGGAGGTGGCGCTGCCACCGGAGTGGGTGTCGGAGCCGGCATAGGGATGGGGTACCACCTGATGGACGCGATGCGCCAGCCTGGAGCTCCCCCCGGCGTGCCCTGCATCAAGTGCGGCACGATAATCCCTCCGGGCTCGAAGTTCTGCAATTCCTGTGGGACACGCCAGGACCAGGGGCGTGACTGTCCTGAGTGCGGGGCGTCCGTGCCTCGCGGCAGCAAGTTCTGTAACGAGTGCGGAACCCAGCTGAGCGATTAGGGATGGTCACCCCTTCCTGCTCCGAAGGCGGCCCTTGGACACGGTGAAGAAGATGGCGGACCCCGGAGACAGCTCCGCAGGTCAGGGCTCTCCCACACTGGGTGGGGTGGAGGAGGAGCCGCTGGAGCTGATTCGGGACTACCCGTGTACCTCCTGCGGTGCCGGGCTCGAATTCGAACCCGGTACGATGACCATGGAGTGTCCCTTCTGCGGGACCGAGAACAAGATCGACATCGATCTCACGGAGGCCGAAGAGCACAGCTTGGAGGAGCTGCCGCTTAACCCTGCTACGACGAAGAAGGGAATGGAGGTGCTGAGGCGGTCCTTCAAGTGTGACAACTGTGGCGCGGTCCAGGCGGTGGAGCCCGAAGCCATAACCGCAGAATGCGCCTACTGCGGTTCCGACGCCATGTTGGAGATGGCCAGCAGTCCCGACATAGTCCGGCCTTCCTCCCTCGTGCCCTTTACCTTCGACGTGGATGCTGCCCGAGGTAAGTTCAGTCGGTGGCTGGGATCCTGGTGGCGGCGCCTCGTCAGCCCTGGAGCCCTGCGAGATGGTGCCATTGTCACTAAGATCAACGGGATATATGCCCCCTTCTTCACCTTTGATGCCCAGGCGGAATCAGACTGGTCGGGGTTCCGGGGTGACTACTACTACGTCACGGTCGGATCGGGAAAGAACCGGCGTACCGTGCGCAAGACCCGTTGGACCTATCGATCGGGGCACCACTCCCACTTCTATGACGACATACTGGAATACGCCTCGCAGGGGCTCCCCGAGGCCACTCTGGAGAAGGCGATGCCCTTTGACACCAGAAAGCTCGTGCCTTTCAGCGGCGAGTTCCTAGCTGGGTTTTCGGCCGAGGAGTATACCCTGGACCCCAAGGCTCTCTGGCAATCGGCCCGCGACACGATGATGGGTGAGGAGTGGCGCGCCTGCAGACGGGCGCTTGGGGGGGACACCTACCGCAACCTAAAGGTTCATACCACCCTTCTCAAACCCACCTGGAAGCACGTCCTGCTCCCCCTATACATGGCGAACTACGTCTACGGCCAGCGCCACTTTCACTTCATGGTTAACGGCCAGACGGGCGAGGTTCAGGGCACGGCCCCCATAAGCTGGATTAAGGTGGGCGCGATCGTGGGTGCGGTCGTCGCTGCCGTGGTCCTCATCGCCGGACTCCTGGGTGCGTTCTGAGGGGGCGCCCGTTTGGCTGAACCGAGGGTAATGGTCACTCAACTGCAGAGGGAAGATCTTCCCTTCCTCCTAGACCTCTGGCACGTCCCGGAGGTCATGCGCTACGCCGACGAGTTCCCCCGACTGCGCCACTGGTCGAAGGCTTCTGCGCCCGAGAGGGCCTGGGAGGCCTACGAGAGTTGGCAAGCAGAGCTTGGTGAGGGGTACATTCAGCTGATTGTGCGATTGGCCTCAGGTGAACCCATTGGAGAGTCCTTCATCGCTCCACTCCCCGAGGAGTACAGGTTTGGCTGGTGGAGGAAGCCTCAGGACGTTCTCGCCGTCATCGGTGACATCAAACTCCTGCCAGCCCATTGGGGGAAGGGGTTGGGCACAGAAGCCATGCGGGAGGTCGTGAAGTTCGTGTTCACTGAGACGAGCTGCGAGCTGTTCGTAGTGCCACCCCACGTAACAGGGAACCCCGCCGCGGTCAGGGTTTACGAGAAGGCGGGGTTTGTGCTGGAGCACAACAGGAAGAAAGCGGGTCACCAGATAATGGAGCTATGGAGGCGTCGATATCGAGAGCTGTACTGAGTAGACGGGTCCGCCTCACTCCTCCAGGTTGAACACGATGGTCTTGAGCTCGGTCATCTCGTCAATGCTGTATCCGATTCCCTCGCGGCCGATCCCGCTAGACTTGCTGCCGCCAAAGGGGAAGTACCCGACGCCGTGCTTAGGGTGATCGTTGACCGTGAGCTCACCCACCCGAAGTCCCTGGGCGATGTGCCACACACGGCGATAGTCGTTGGTGAACACGCAGGAGTCGAGGCCATACCGAGACATCTTGCCGATCTCCAGGGCCTCCTTCTCGTCCTTGATTCGGATCACGGTCGCCACAGGCCCGAAGGTCTCCTCGAACGCAATGCGGGCGTCCAGAGGAACGTTATCGAGGAGGGTTGGCTCCACATAGCACTCCTTGACCTTCCCGCCAGTCACGAGCTTGGCTCCTCTCTCGACGGCGTCGTCGATGAGCTCCTTGATGTGGTTCGCCGCCCAATGATTGATCACTGGTCCGACCTTGACGCCGTCCTCCCGCGGGTCCCCGAGCTTCCAATTCTTTATCTCCTTCTTGAGCAGCGCCACGAAGTCTTCAGCCACTGGCTCAACCACGAGGATGGCCGAGATGGCATCGCATCTCTGGCCAGCGTTCTTCAGGGCCCCATCCAGGCACTTTTCAACGGCCAGGTGGAGGTCTGCATCATCCAGGACGATGGCCATCCCCTTGCCGCCGAGTTCCAGATGGAGCTTCTTGATGCCCGCGTTCTTCGCAATGGCCTCACCCACCTCAGTGCTCCCCGTGAAGGAGATCATGGACACCCTCGGGCTTGCGCTGAGGGCTTCGCCTGCCGTCGCACCGCGTCCCGTGACGACGTTGAAGGCCCCAGGCGGGACGCCTGCCTCTTCGAGTACCCGAGCGAACAGGAGCATGCTCAGAGGCGTGTCACTGGCAGGCTTGAGGACCACGGAGTTCCCCGCCAGCAGGGCGGGAATCGCCTTAGCGGCCGCGATAAAAAGCGGGTAGTTGAAAGGACAGATGGCGGCCACGATCCCCACGGGAACGCGCGCAACGACAGCCGCCCGTCCCCTCGCGTCCTTCGTCCACTCACCGGGTATGAACTCCCCGAAGATCTCCCGAGATTCCTGGGCTGCGAGCTTGAGCCGATCAACAGTGGCTCCCACCTCGCCCTGCGCGTCGTGGGGTGGCTTCCCCGCTTCCGCGGTGAGCACCTTCACGAAGTCGTCCTGATGCTGGATGAGAATTTCTCGGGCCTTCCCCAGCAGGTCGACCCGCTCGATACCTGGGATTCTCGCAATCGAGCGGTGACCCGGCGTCGCAGCGTCGATGGCGGCCTCCACATCCTGGGGCGGACAGTCCTGCACGCGCGCGACGACGCTGTTGTCGATGGGAGTTTCCACGTCGAAAGTCTGCCCTTCGCTCGCCTCCAGCCAGAGGCCGTTTATGAATGTCTTGAAGGAGGGAATCTTGTCCACGATCTCGTAGGCGGGCTTGAAGAGAGGCGACAGTTTTCTTAGCATCATACCCCCAGTTGCCATGGGACGTTAGGACATGAAGCTTAGCCCTGAGGTGATGGCTAGACCCACCGCTCCCATACCTCACTTCGGCGTCCCGTGGACGGACCCTCGCTTGTGTTATTATCACGCTTGATAGGGAGTCCCCACCATTTATCTTGACGAAGGTCGGCTAGAGGGTGTCGGCGTAGGCGCCAGACGGCGCTGGACAGGTAGTGCTCACCGTGAGTGGTCGAATGGAAGAATTCCAGGAACCCATCAGCATAAGGGACTTGGCAGGCCTGCCCATCGATGAGCAGAAGAAGGCAGCCAACATCGTCCTCAGCTACCTCGACCGGTTCGACAGTACGTTTCTTATCGAGCTTGTTGCCAAGATCATGCAGGTTCTGAAGAGCCGCGGCCTCGGCGAGGACCTTACCTTCGGCAGCGAGTAGCGCGTGGCAAAAACTGCCCTGATATAGGCGACTCAGGTTATCGTTGGCAAGACCAGTCACGGGTTAATGTATCCTTCTGGTTGCCGCCGCGTTTCTGCGACGCTACAACTGTACAAAAAGGGAAAACCAGCCCGCCTTCTGGCGGGCTTGATTACGTACCACTTGTCTAGTCACCTTGCGGCGCGAGCCCGAGCTGCATCAACAGGCCGAGCAAATCGAAGTAGTTGTGCTCCTCTGTGATCTTGCCGCCCTCGACTTTGACCGCGCCTCCCATGTCCATCCGAATAGGCTTGTTCGTGGCAGGAATCGTCTGGCCACCGGGGCCCTTGAAGGGCCCTGTGTGAGTCCCTGTCATAGTGATCTCGGCGAACACCCAATCGCCTTGGCCGAAGGCGTGCGTCATCTCTGCACGCATGTCGGGGCAGGCGGTGAAGAGGTTCTCGATGGATTCGCGATGCGCTGCGATGCCCTTCGAACCCTCGGGCTTCTGCGGGGAGTACTCGACGACGGATTCGGAGTGTAGTTCATCGAACCGCTCCCAATCCCTCGCGCTGACCGCTTTCTCGATTTCTCTCAGTACCTGAATGTTGTCTTCCACACTCATCTGTCTTCACCTCCTCCCAGAAAACTAGGCCCTTCGGTACTTCTACTGCGCCCCACCTCGGCGCAAACGTGGAGGAGAACTCTGATTGAATGACTCAAATATCGCAAGCTTTCCCCACATCAGTTAAGGCACAAACGCGGAGGTACTTATCATTTTTGGGTTTCCCGAAATTCCAATGATTCAGGGCCGGGCCTTGCGCGAGACGGGTGATCTGAAGGGGGCCCTGCGAATGAGGCCCTCACTTGGCGGCAGAGGATCCGCGTCCGAACATCCCTATGGCCGCTATCGTCAAGAGTATCACGACGGCAGCCAGCCACGTCCAGAAGGTGAACGGGATGCCAAACTCGAATAGCGTGTTCACCGCCCAGATGAACACGAGGGGCCAGAGAGCAATCAATGCTCCCCCGACAACGACGATTAGAACGATGGATAGCGCGCTCAATCCTCCATAGGGGCCCTTGAACCTTTCCATCACTTGCTCCTTCACCTCCCCCCGTTGTCCGGGCCCTGGGTATTTTTCGCGCGCCCCTCCTTGGCGCTCGCGGGGTCGATGGAAAGAGGCACCACCTAAAATAGTTGTGTAAATAGTCTATTGGGGGAAGCGGAGGGGTTCGCCGCTTCCATTGGAAAGTATGCTTTGCTGATGGATAGCTTAGGCGTGAAACACTTGCATCCCTGAAGCGCGTTCGTCCAGGCGGTCTGTTCAGTCAACAATCTCGGACCGCACGATTGCTAACGGCTAGGAGGAATTGTTGTCAAAGCGTAAGATGCTCGTGTATCGAGCCGGGGGATCAGATGGGACGCTGCGGCTGCGGAAGACCTAGGATGAAGGAGGCGGGGTTTCTCTCCGTACTTTATCGGATACCCAGATCAGCAGAGGGCCGCCCAAGAAGAAAGCTGTGCCTAGGACCACTGTCACGGAGCACGGGTTACCGGTGGATACTGCATTCACAGCGATTGCCGGTAATTCGTATGCTACATCGAGAATACTATAATTCGAGCCCGGGCGACCGTACGGGCAGACGGTCGTTGTGCCAAAGACGAGAATGCCAAGGACTATGCCCGCAACAAAGAGGCCGACTCCCAGCCATGCGAGCCAACGTGCCATGTTACCCCCCTGTGATCGGCATGCAAAGCCACGACTTGAAGTTTGCTGTATGTTAGCACGAGACCCCCTGCTATATGCAGTTTTCATGCAGGTCCAGGACCTTCCTATTGATATCATCTCACAGACTCGGATAGCAAAGATCTAATTGGCCTTTCTTCTGTCCTGTCATGATGCCTCCAGGCGCAGTGCGCAACCTCCGGGATCTGCTATACTGGCAATATGCCAAGATCATCTCAGAATCGGCAGGTATCGGCAAGAGGCAGTATGGCTTTGTGATGAATCGATTCAAGAAGCTACAATCTGGGGAGATCGAGTGGTCCAGCTCCATCCGTGAGTGGGTGAGGGAGCGCGAGAAGGGAGACGAGTGCATCTATTGCGGTCGCGTAACGGACCTCACGGTGGAGCACATGATACCCCTGTCCAGAGGGGGGCCGGACCATTCTGACAATGCAGTCTTCGTGTGCGGCCCCTGCAACTCTTCAAAGGGGGGCAAGCGGCTTTACGAGTATTACGGCCTGGAGAACAGGTATGAATTGCCACGCATCGCCGAGGGCAAGTATCTGAAGCTACTACACGGACTTCTCGAAGAGAAAAAGTTGCTGGATGTTGGTCGGGGTGATCTGCAACAGCTCTGCTCGAGGTGCGACCTACACGGATATTGCCCGGAGGAAGGGAAGCTGACTGTCTATTGCTTGGAAGGCATGTTTGCAGCGTAGCCCGGCTGTAGGTGTGCAACTCAGACTCATCTGAATCGGGCTACCATTTCCCGTCGCACGAAGCTGAAGACGGACGGGGAGGCGTTCGCCTAGGCATCCATGAATCGGCATCTGCAACTCTCACACATCCGGTAGGATTTGGGTAACGGGACCCTTAGACGACGAAGGGGCCCAGGTGGACTCTTAAGAGCTTCCAGTGTTCGATTATGGCGCGAGGCCGAGCTGGACCAAGAACCCGAGCTGGTCGTAATATCGGTGAATCTCTGTGATCATGCCGCCCTCTAACTTGAAGACGACGGAATACTGGAACCGTAC
>JABAOD010000834.1_pt2 | contig 101920 bp, 101 predicted proteins | sample 7062151 | NCBI WGS metagenome assembly JABAOD01 (sample SAMN14538626, study PRJNA623070) | marine sediment metagenome | biome: marine biome [ENVO:00000428]; feature: marine pelagic biome [ENVO:01000023]; material: deep marine sediment [ENVO:00002113] | place: India: Gulf of Khambhat ... | reverse complement strand
GCCAGCCAGATGGTCGGGTGTTGCTGTACCACCAGGACCAGGACAACGGCCACCATCAGTTTGTCGGCAACCGGATCGAGAAATGCACCCAGTTTGGAGATCTGGCCAAGCTTCCTGGCGAGGTAACCATCCAGCAGATCCGTCAATGCAGCCAGGGAAAATATGGCGGTAGCCAGCAGATTATTCCAGCTGAATGGCAGGTAAAATGCCACAACAAATACAGGGATCAAAAATATCCTGATCAAAGTCAGGCTGTTAGGTATATTCATAGACTAGGCGATCAAAATTTAATGAAATCTATCGTAGATCTTGCGGGCCAGGTTTTTATTGATGCCAGGTACCTTGGCCAGATCCTCAACTCCCGCCCGGAGAATACCCTGTAAACCACCAAAGTGCCTAATCAGATTTTGCCGGCGCTTTTGACCAACACCTTCAATTGTTTCCAGTGATGATTGGTTTCGTTTTTTATTGCGGCGCTGTCGGTGTCCGGTGATGGCAAACCTGTGTGCTTCATCACGTATGTTCTGGATCAAATGTAAAACCGGCGAGCTTTGCTCCAGCCTGATGGTCTTGTTATCACGCGCGATTATCAGGGTCTCTAGGCCCGGTTTGCGACTGGGCCCCTTGGCCACGCCAATCAGGGTTATATCCCCGGTCTGTAGCTCTTCCATGACTTTTTTTGCTGAACTGATTTGTCCCTTACCACCGTCAATCAAAATGAGATCCGGTAACCTGCCCTCTTCTTTTTTTACGCGTGTATATCGCCGGGTAAGGACCTGTTCCATGGCCGCATAATCATCGCCAGCGGTAATGCTTTCGATATTAAAACGCCTGTAGTCCGATGAGACAGGACCCTGTGGGCCAAAGACGACACATGATGCAACTGTGGCTTCACCCTGGGTATGACTGATATCAAAACACTCGATGCGTTCTATGGGTTCATCCAGTTTCAGTAATTCCTGTAGCTCTTCAAGGCGTGTTTGCTGACTGAGTTTACCATCCAGATGTTGCTTCAGTATGATGGCTGCGTTTTCACTGGCCATTTCTAACCACCTGGCCCGTTCGCCACGTAAACGATGTTTGAGGCTGATTTTTCTTCCGCTTTTTTCACTCAACACAGATTCCAGCAATTCCTTGTCTTCCGGGATATGACTGAGGAGGATTTCATCCGGAATCATCCGCTGCACAGACTGATCAAGGTAAAACTGCGGGATAAAGGCTTCCAGCAGTTCTGCCTCTGTTGTCCCGATTGTGGTCCTCGGGAAAAAACTTTTGCTTCCAAGGTTCAGACCCCCGCGGATAAACAGCATCTGAACGCAGGCAGTTCCGGAGTTGAGTTGGCAGGCGATGATATCGATATCCCCCCTTTCTGCCGTGATGTACTGGTGTTCCTGAACCTTGCGAAGATTACTGATCTGATCACGGTATTGAGCGGCGCGCTCATAATCGAGTTGCTCTGCTGCCTCCTGCATCGGCTCTAACAGGGCATCGATGACTTCTTCATTCTTACCCTCAAGAAACATCATGGCATGGCGGACATCCTTCTGATATTCATCGGCGCTGATGAAATCAACACAGGGAGCAGTACAACGCTTGATCTGGTATTGCAGGCAGGGCCTTGATCGATTAGCAAAGAAACTGTCGGTGCAGGAGCGTAACCGGAACAATTTCTGAATGAGATGAACGGTCTTGCGGGCGGCACCTGCTGATGGATATGGGCCAAAATAGCGGCCCTTGCCCCGCCGCGCGCCACGATAGTAACTCAAGCGGGGGAATTCCTGATCTGAGGACAGGTAAAGATAAGGATAGCTCTTGTCATCCCGGAACCAGATGTTGTACCGCGGTCTTAGTTCCTTGATCAGGTTATTCTCCAGGATCAATGCTTCGTTTTCTGTGTGTGTGACCGTGACCTCGATAGAGGCAATGGCGTTCACCATCACCCGGGTCTTGGGGGAATGTTGGCTGCTACGGGTGAAATAACTCGTTACCCGCTTCTTCAGGTTGCGTGCCTTACCGACATAGATGACCTTGTGGTCCTTGTCCAGCATGCGGTAAACACCGGGCCTGGAAGTCAGGGTGCGCGCAAAGGATTTCGGATCAAAATTATCTTTATTTATCATAAAATCATTTAGTTATATCTAATATTTCATGTATTTTATAGAAAATATCATGAAACATATCCGGGGTCAGCCTACGTGTCTGGGTGTTATAGCGACTGCAATGGTAGGAATCGATCAGGGTTCTTTCCCGGGAGAGTGCATGTACCTTACCATGAGCAAATGTGTGGTCTTTTTGTTTCAGCGCCAGGCCTTTGATTACCGCTCCATGGGCAATCCGGCCCAGGGCCAGTATCGCTGTTCCGCTGGCCATGGCATCCAGTTCAGTGGCCAGATACGTATTGCAGGTGGTGATCTCGCCTCCCAGGGGCTTATTTCCAGGAGGCAGGCATTTTACCGCATTGGTAATCCGGCAATGTTTCAGGCACAGGCCGTCATTCAGGTGCAGTGATTGCGGTTTGTTGCTGAACCCGAATTTATGCAAGGTTTCGTAAAGAATGATTCCGGCAAAATCACCCGTAAATGGCCGACCGCTGGCGTTGGCACCATGCAGTCCCGGCGCCAGTCCCACTATTAATAATTCTGGTTTACTGGCACCAAACGGGGCCACTGGTCTCGCATGATAGTCCTGGTATTGTTTACGGATATCTTTCAGGTGAGCAGCCAGCCGGGGGCAAAGACGGCAGTCGGGATTAAACGTGGTCATCCTCCTTATTTTGCCAGAGAGACCCGGGCAGACCCAGTGAAGTCAATATCTGATAATCCTCTTTACTGATACTGACAATAAGCCGGTGATGAGAGAGAATCCTGGCACAATATCTCCGGCCAGGCATCCACCCAACAACAGGTATGATCAAAGCCTTCGATAATCCGAAACGGATCGAGGTTGATTTTGGAAAATTCCCGGCGGACATGGTTAAGGGTATCTGGAGGCACAACCGTGTCTTGATCACCGAGGAAATGGATCTGTGGAATCATGGCAATCTGGGTAATCACATCTCTCGCATTCAAAGAACCAGACAAGGGCGTGACCTCATGGTAGCTGGTCCAGGCCTCATGGTCGAGATTGGCTGCAAGCGTTACCAGCAGCTCGACATCCTTGCGTTTCGCCGCCATTAAGGTGGCGAGTGTGCCTCCGCCGGAATAACCCACCAGAATAATCCCGTGTGCCGGGTATCTCGCCAGAAACTGGTCAATGACATTGTTCATGGCTCCCACCACCTCAGGAGCGTAGCGATGGGATGACCAGTATTTACTGTCACAGTCTTGCAATGCTTTTTTGTCAAGGTACTGACACGGCCTGCCCAGGTATAGTACTTTCGGGTTACTGTCTCTGGTTGCCAATTTAAGTCCTACTGGGTTCCGGGGGGTCGGGTCAGCGGACAAGCGGTTTTTACGCCGCCATGCCCGCCCATCACCTTCGACAAACACCGTCAACAATTCCTTTTGTGTGCCCATGCCTTTACTGTAAGTCTGGATGTCAAATGGAGTGGCATGGTAACTGGTGCCGGTAAATCTCGCCGATGATGCAATGGCATCCGCCGATTCAGATCGGGCAGGAATTAAGTCACAGGAAGACGCCAGTAACGCTGTTATGAAGAGAAATATCAGATATAATTTCAACTTGAAATTGCGCCTTCTGGCCAGGTCCTACGGTTGTCCATCAACATTTTTACAGCGGGGTAACTGATGAATAAAATCTTCACCCTTTTCCTGATTGGACTCATTCTGGCTTTGCCTGCCCAGGCCGATGATAATTGGAGTCCCCGCCACTCCCAGGGATTCTGGACCAATCTGGATTGGGCGACAACAGGTGATGGATCCGGTTCTTTTTCCTATGGTCCGTTCCCGGGAAACAGCCTGACGGGAGTGGATGTGCTTGGCACGGAGAACTTCTCCGGCGGCGTGACTACCGGCCAATATTACGCTGATCCACTGGCTTATGATGATCCATATACCACACGCCACAATCTTATTGCAGGTTATCTCAATTATTTGATTAATGATAACCTGGCCCTGGACGTCGCGGCAGGACGTACCAACCCTGACATATACAACAATCAGTTCTCGCAAGAATTCATTTCCACCAGCATTTTTGGTCATGATATTAATTCATTCGATAGTCAGCGACTGTTTGTGTCTGGTAGCCTGAACAGTTCTTTGACGCTAAACCGCTTCTCCATGGGTGCTCGCATTGGCTACCTTGCTACCCAGAACAATGGCACAGAGCCTGCCACAAATGGTAACTCCTCCACGAGCTATTATGATCAAACCAGTAATTTTCAGAAGCTTCGAACCGGGGTTGACCTGAGTTATTTGTTCCGCTCATCGTTGGAACCATACGTGGCGTTTGATTACCTGAAAGATGTCAGCCAGCAAAAGACATACTCTGCATCAGATCCTTTGCAAAATATAAATGATGAATATCAGTTATCTGCAGGGCTGAGGTACTTCCTGAAAAACGGGTTTAGCAGTAATCTGCAATTTAATGTCAACAAGGAACGTGAGGAGATCGATTTCAGCAGTTTAACGTTTTTGTTAAGACTTGAACTGTAATATCAGGGATTGGGCATGATTAACCTGGAACCACGTTTCGCCGGTTTTTCTGGTATGGTGTTATTGCTGCTGTTGTCGATGTTTAGCCCAAGCACTGTGTCAGCAGAGCTGGCCGGCAAGGTTGAGACCATCAGTGGTACAGTCTGGGCACAGGACACTGAGGGTAACCGCAGGCAGCTTGAAGAAGGTTCCCCGTTTTATGTGAATGACCTTTTGATTACCGAGGCGGATTCAAACATACAGATCAGGTTTCAGGACGACACCAAATTCTACATGGGCGAAGAAGCCCAGCTGCTGATACAGGATTTTATCTATAAGAAACCCGAAAGAGAAAACAGCTTTTCTGCCAAGATCCTCAAAGGTACTTTCCGGTTCATCAGCGGACTGATCGCCAGTGCAAGACCGGATTCCATGGAAGTACAGACATCTGTCGCCACTATTGGTATTCGTGGTACGCACGTGGTAGGAGAAGTAGATTCAACTTCTGCCACCATTATTCTCATGGAACCTGAAGGAGAAGATCGTGATACCAGCATCCTGGTTGCAAATGAGTATGGCAGCGTGGTGATTGATAAACCCGGCTATGGTACCGAAATACCTGATCAATACAGTCCACCATCTCCTCCACGGCGTATGCGTCTACAAACAATAGACAATATCATGCGTTCCATGCAGTCCATTCAACGTGTTAACATCCCCCGACCACGTATGCCCAGATGATATAAATTTTACTGAATGACAAGCGGTATATGGCAGCAGGCCCGGGGGATTTGCATGCCGCATCTGGCCAAACTGCAACAGCAGTTGCCCTTGATCCTCTTGAGTCTATTCGTACTCATCATATTCATTGCCCATGCGGCAGGTCTGGACTTGCGTGTCCTTCAGCAAATGGAAAATCATGCATTTGATCTGCGCATGCAACTCAGCACAATCGATAAACCCGATCCCCGGTTTGTTATTGTTGATATCGATGAAAAAAGCCTGGAAATTAAAGGTCGCTGGCCCTGGAGCAGGAACAAGCTCGAACAGTTAATTGATAACCTGTTTGAGTATTACCAGGTGCAACAGGTTGGTTTTGATATTGTATTCGCTGAACCTGATACGAGTTCCGGCCTGAAAATACTGGAAGATTTAGGCGCTGATCAACTAAGGCTAAATCAAGAATTCCAGTCTGTACTCACAGAACTGAGCAAAACGCTGGATTACGATCGGCGCCTGGCCATAAGCATCAGTAAACGGCCTGTGGTACTGGGGTATTATTTTAATAAAAGCAGCGAACTGGATCGGCAGATCAGTGGCACTTTGCCCCAACCCACCTTTACCAATGAATCATTGGGCAATAAAACCATCCCTGCACCTGAGGCAGGTGGTTACGGGGCAAACCTTGCAATCTTCCAGGAACAGGCACTGGCCGCAGGCCATTTCAATCCACACATAGACGATGACGGCATTATTCGTCGCGTACCCCTGCTTTATAACTTCAAAGGTGACTATTACGAATCTCTTTCACTCGCGATGGTTCGCACTCTCGTGAATGCAGACAGGATTGAACCACAGTTTAGTGATGAAAAGCTGGAATGGCTCAAGGTAGGTAACTATCGAATACCGGTAACGGAGGGAGGCATGGCAATCGTGCCCTACCGGGGAAAGCAAGGCAGTTTCCCATATATCCCGGCAACTGACATTCTGGACAGGAAGCCTGGAAAATCGGTCCTTGAGAATACCATCGTAATGGTTGGTACTTCGGCGCCTGGCCTATTTGATTTACGTTCAACACCACTGCAAAGCAGTTTTCCCGGGGTGGAAATACATGTCAATCTCATAGCCGGTATGCTGGACCAGCGCATCATGAAAATGCCGGAATTGTCCAATGCTATCGAGGCATTAACCATGCTCATTGTTGGACTTTTGTTTATCCTGCTTATGCCGGTGTTGACACCGTTTTGGACCTTGATCACCTCCGCCCTGCTCTTTCTTATACTGCTTGCATCCAACCTTGCTGCCTGGTTCATACTTGACCATGTCATTCCGATTGCACCGGTACTGATTTTATTACTCATCTTGTTTCTGTTTAACATGAGTTTTGGTTTCTTTATTGAACGGAGCAGGAAGGCCCAGATTACAGGGTTGTTTGGACAATATGTCCCGCCCGAGCTGGTAGATGAAATGAGTGACAACCCGGATTCCTTTACCCGCGAAGCGAATGAACGGGAGATGACTGTTCTCTTTTCCGATGTCCGTGGATTTACCACCCTGTCCGAAGGACTAAACCCGAAAGAACTTTCAGATATGATGAATGAGTTTCTGACGGCATTTACCACAGTAATCCATAGGCATCGTGGAACGATTGATAAATACATGGGCGATGCCATTATGGCATTCTGGGGCGCACCACTGAGTGATCCGGAACATGCACAACACGCAGTTGAGGCCAGCCTGGATATGATCAAACGCATGTATGAATTGCATGAAGAATTTTCCCAAAGAGGCTGGCCGGCATTGAAAATTGGCGTTGGTATTAATACCGGTACCATGAGTGTCGGTAATATGGGATCCGAGTTTCGCATGGCCTATACCGTTATCGGCGATAGTGTCAATCTCGGTTCCAGACTGGAAGGTCTCACAAAACAATATGGTGTTGATGCTCTGGTCAGTGAATCAACCCGTAACATGGTGCCGGATCATGCCTTTCGGGAGATCGACCTGGTGCGGGTCAAGGGCAAGCATGATCCGGTTGCGATATACGAACCGCTGGGCCACAGGGATACAATTCAAAATAAAACCTTTAATGAACTGGATTTACATCAACGCGCCATAGATGCCTACCGCAAACGGGAATGGGACAAGGCAAAGGAATTGTTCAGGACCCTGGCATTACAGTTCAAGCAACGCAATATCTATTCACTCTACCTGGAACGAATACAGTTCTTTACAGATAATCCCCCCGGTGAAGACTGGGATGGCGCCTTCACGTTTACTATAAAGTAAACATACCACTGTTATTATTTTGTAATGGAAGCCTACCTAGGACTGTTTTTCATTTCGTTTCTTGCTGCCTCTTTCCTTCCTGCGTATTCCGAGGTCTTTTTTACAGGATTGGTAGTCGGCGGATATGACCCGTTAGCACTCTGGTGCTGGGCAACTGCCGGTAATACCCTGGGTTCTGTAATCAACTGGCTCATTGGCCGTTATCTCTTGCATTTTCAGGATCGGAAGTGGTTCCCGGTCAAACAGCATAACCTGTCAAAGGCCCAGAGCTGGTTTCAACGTGTTGGCGTCTGGTCTTTGTTGCTGGCCTGGGCCCCGATTGGTGGTGATGCGCTGACATTCATCGCCGGGGTTATGAGGGTTCGCTTCATGCCATTCATTATCCTCGTGGGTATGGGCAAGGGACTGCGCTATGGGATTTTATTGCTGCTCTTGTTGAACATTTGAATAAATCTGGCGGAGAGGGTGGGACTGGCTGCGGTACATCCATGTACCTTGCTCTCGCTTCGCTCGGGTCGCTGCGCGCTCCAAATCGTCTGTCCTGACGATTTGTCGAACCGATGGGTTCAAATCAAATCCACCCTGCCCAAAAATAAAAAAACCCATAAAGGGTTTTTATTATTTTGGCGGAGAGGGTGGGATTCGAACCCACGAAGGGCTATAAACCCTTGCCGGTTTTCAAGACCGGTGCATTCAACCGCTCTGCCACCTCTCCGGAATTACAATTAACAACGAGCGCGTATTTTAACGAATGTTAACCTGATAACAACCGTAATCATCCGCTCTGGCCGCCCTACTCTTCCCCCCGTTTCTGTTTTCTCGGGTCCAGTTCAAAGATATCATCGGCCGCAGCGACACCGACAAACCGGTTTTTCATATCCAGTGACAGTTTTTTCCCTAACCTCAACCAGTGGGCACCATAGATGGCCAGTGTCAGCATAATCAAGGCTATCGTCAGGAACAGGAAACGGTCGCCGAAGTATCCCATCAATAACGAAATCAAGGCAGGTCCGATCACGGCCCCGATGCCATAAAATAGCAATAAACCACCCGATACCTCGACAAATTCACCGGGATCACTGTAATCAAAGGCATGCGAGATGCAAATCGCATAAATCGGAATGCTAAAGCCGCCAAACAGGAAAACCAGTGCCAGCATGATTGCAAAATGCGCACTGGCGAACAGTGAAAACAGGATGGCAATGATGGACGTGGTAATACTTGCCAGGATGATAACTTTTCGTCGATCTATCTTGTCTGATAATCGACCCAGAGGCCATTGCAGACACGCGCCGCCAATGATCGCCATGCTAATGAACCAGCCGATCACGTATGGCTCGTAATTATTATTCTGCAAAAAAACCGGTGACAGGCCCCAGAAGGCGCCCAGGGCCAGGCCCAGGGAAAACGTACCCGCCATGGCCACTGGTGAAACTTCGACTAGTTTCCTGATCTTAAGTTGCGGGGTTTTAATTGCACCGGGGCTCTTGGATCGAAACTGGGTAATGGGAAAGATGGCCAGGGAGAAACTGATGGCAATCAACAAAAATAAAGTGCTGGTTTCAATGCTGACAAACCACAGACTGAGTTGTGCCAATGTTATGGACGTCAGTTCAACGATACGATAGACAGAGAAAACGGAACCCCGAGCTGCTGCCGGTGTCACGGAGCTTAACCAGGTCTCTGTGACAATGATCAGGATGGCATGGCAGTAACCGCTTAGTACCCTGAGCAATATCCAGGTAATCGGTTCTACGATCAGGGGGTGTAACAGCACGCTGATGGTCGCCAGGCTGGCGAAAGCGGCGAAGGCCCTGATATGTCCGGAAACGGCAATCAGGTTCTTGCCGCTCATGCAGGCCAGAATAAATCCCAGGTAGTATCCGGATGCCAGTAAGCCAATTAAACCGCGCTCAAAGCCTGCGAGTTGAGACTTGAGTGCGAGGACCGTGGTCAGGAGGCCATTGGCGCCGTAGAAAAAGAAAATGCCAAGTAACAGGGCAATGATTGCCTGCAGGTTTCGAAACATAGAATTAAAATTAATAAAATATTATAATATACTGATTAATAACTATTATTTAGTCAATATATTTGGCACAGAGGGTTATATTAGTTACAATATTGTTGCATCGCAACCTCGATCCAGTGAATTGGCTTTATTCAATGACCAGGCTGTGGTGTCCTTTTCTTTTATTAGTTTACTTGCCCTATGAGCCGGCACACTCATCTTGATGAGGCATTTTTGATATAATGCCGCGCAACGAAAGGCAGACTGATTAAACCGAACCTCGCTTGAAAAAATCAGTCTGATGCCTATATATCGATTAACCATTTTTTTATACATCTGGGAGGATGAGCTTATATGAATCAGCAACCTTACGCTGTTGCCCGATCAACCGAATCGGTACTGGCTACTAACAAGGTCATACGCAATACCTATATCCTGCTATCGATGACCCTGTTGTTCAGTGCTCTGACCGCAGGCATCGCCATAGCGACCAACATGCCATACTTTGGTCCCATCATTACGATTGGCGGATATTTTGGCCTGTTGTTTCTGACAACGGCACTGCGAAACAGCGCCTGGGGCCTGTTATCTGTATTTGCACTGACCGGCTTCATGGGACTAACACTTGGACCCATGATCAATGCCTACCTGACGACTTTTTCTAACGGCGCTGAGTTGGTGATGCTGGCCATGGGCGGTACCGGGGCCATATTCCTGGGCCTGTCAGGCTATGCCCTGACCACAAGGAAGGATTTCAGCTTCCTGGGTGGCTATCTCTTCGTTGGTATTCTCACGGCATTTCTGGGCGGGATTGCCGCATTAATCTTTAACCTGCCCATAATGTCACTGGCCATATCGGCCATTTTCATCCTGTTGATGTCTGGTCTGATCCTATATGAGACCAGTGAAATCATCCATGGTGGTGAAACCAACTACATTATGGCAACGATTACACTGTACGTTTCTATCTATAACCTCTTTGCCAGCCTGTTGCATCTACTGGGTGCATTTGCCGGTGAGCGGTAACGATAGAGATTAATCGAGCAAACTAACCAGGAAACCCCGGTTTTTACCGGGGTTTCTTTTTTTAAGACACCTTAGGTTTATGGGGCGATATTTATGAAGCGATTCGAGTGTGATATAACAGTGCTTTCCCGGGCATAAATCAATATCAAAACCTATATTTGCCGGGACATACCTGTTGTTCAGATTCAGGGGAATTAAACATGAAAATATGTGTACCCAAGGAAGTTTATACGGGTGAAAAACGTGTTGCGACCACTCCGGACGTAACTGCACAACTCATCAAACTCGGTTTTACGGTTGCCGTCGAATCCGGGGCCGGGCTCTCCGCCAGTTTTTCTGATGATGCCTATGAATCAGCGGGGGCTGAAATTATCAGGGATACGGCTGACATTTGGTTATCTGCCGATATTATTTTGAAGGTACGTGCGCCTGAGCAAAGCGAGATAGACCAAATGAAGGCAAGCCAGACCCTGATCAGTTTTATCTGGCCGGCACAGAACCAGTCACTCATGGAGCAACTGGCTGCCAAAAAAGTAACTGTTCTTGCCATGGACAGCGTTCCCCGCATATCCCGCGCACAAAAACTTGATGCCCTGAGTTCCATGGCCAATATCGCCGGCTACCGGGCAGTAGTGGAAGCAGCCAATCACTTCGGACGCTTTTTTACAGGCCAGATAACAGCTGCCGGTAAGATCCCGCCAGCCAAGGTCATGGTCATCGGCGCCGGGGTGGCCGGTCTTGCTGTCATCGGTACTGCAAACAGCCTGGGTGCGATTGTTCGGGCCTTTGATACTCGTCCGGAAGTGAAAGAACAGGTAGAGAGTATGGACGCCGAGTTTCTGGAACTGGACTACGAGGAGGAAGGTTCCGGTGAAGGTGGCTACGCCAAAGTTATGAGTGATGAATTTATCAAGGCAGAAATGGAATTATTTGCCGCCCAGGCAAAAGAAGTGGACATCATCATCACTACGGCACTGATTCCCGGCAAACCAGCACCGGAACTGATCACAGAAGATATGGTTAAGTCCATGAAAGATGGGAGTGTCATTGTTGACCTGGCAGCGGAGCAAGGCGGTAACTGTAAGTTGACCGAGCCCGACCAGGTGATGACCCACCATGGCGTGACTATCATCGGCTATACCGATCTCCCCAGCCGCTTACCAACGCAGTCCAGCCAGTTATATGCCACCAATATCCGTCATTTGTTAGCGGATATGTGTCCGGACAAGAACGGTGAGATCAATGTCGATATGGAAGACGAAGTGATCCGTGGTACGACAGTGATCAAGAACGGAGAGATCACCTGGCCACCACCGGCACCGAAGCTCTCTGCAGCCCCGAAAAAGGCTCCCGAGAAAAAACCGGCAGTGGAAGTGAAAGAAATCAAGAAACCGGGAGTGTTGTCTTACCTGATACCTTTTATTGCCGGGGGCCTTGCCTTATTTGGCCTGGGCCTGGTCGCACCGCCCGAATTCATGCAACATTTCACCGTGTTTGTGCTCGCCTGTTTCGTTGGTTACATGGTGATCTGGAATGTCACCCCGTCATTGCATACTCCGCTCATGAGCGTAACCAATGCCATTAGCAGTATCATTATCATTGGTGCACTTCTTCAGATTTCTTCCGAGAATAAAACGATCATGATTCTTGCCGCGATTGCGATCCTGATCACCAGTGTCAATATTTTTGGTGGCTTCGCTGTTACACAGCGCATGCTGCAGATGTTCAGGAAATAGGGAGAATAGTCATGCCATCAGGAGTCATTACCGTTTCATATATTGCGGCCACTATCCTCTTCATCCTGGCCCTGGGTGGTCTGAGTAACCAGGAAACATCACGCAGGGGCAATCTCTACGGCATCATTGGTATGTTAATTGCCCTGCTCGTCACCATCTCTGGGCTGGTCACGGCAAATTATGGTCTCCTGCTTGGTGGTGTGATTATCGGTGGCACTGTTGGTCTGCTGCTTGCCCGCAAGGTTGAGATGACTCAGATGCCGGAACTGGTTGCTATCCTGCACAGCCTGGTTGGTATGGCCGCCGTACTGGTTGGCTTTGCCAACTTTATGGACCACAGTATAGCTTACACCGGTGTCGACAAAACCATACATGATATTGAAACCTATTTGGGAATACTCATCGGTGCTGTGACTTTCACCGGTTCTGTCATAGCCTTTGGTAAACTGAGTGCCAAGATCTCTGGGAAGCCCCTGCTCTTGCCAGCGCGACACTGGTTAAATCTGGGCATACTCATTGCCTGTATCTGGCTGGGTGTCTCATTTGTTGAACAATCAGCAGCTGGCAGTGGTTTGACGCCATTGTTGATAATGACCGTACTTGCCCTGCTCTTTGGCATTCACATGGTGATGGCCATTGGTGGTGCCGACATGCCCGTGGTGATATCCATGTTGAACAGTTATTCCGGTTGGGCCGCGGCAGCGACCGGCTTCATGTTAAATAACGACCTTTTGATCGTTGTCGGCGCGCTGGTCGGCAGCAGTGGTGCAATCCTCAGTTACATCATGTGTCGGGCCATGAACCGAAGATTTGTTGCTGTCATTGCCGGTGGCTTTGGAACCAGCGGTGGTAGCGCTGCTGCAGGAACCGAGGAAGCTGGTGAGGTGATATCAATTGATGCAGAAGGAGCAGCCAACTTGTTATCTGCTGCCAAGGAAGTCATGATAATTCCCGGTTATGGAATGGCCGTTGCCCAGGCTCAGCACATCGTTAATGAAATCACCAAGCACTTACGGGAAAAGGGCGTCAATGTTCGTTTTGGCATTCATCCCGTTGCCGGTAGAATGCCGGGCCATATGAATGTACTGCTGGCCGAGGCCAGGGTCCCTTATGATATCGTCTTCGAGATGGATGAGATTAATGAAGATTTTCCGGATGTGGATGTCTCCGTGGTGATTGGTGCAAACGATATTGTGAATCCATCGGCTCAGGAAGTTCCGGATAGTCCCATTGCCGGTATGCCAGTACTGGAATGTTGGAAAGGCAAAATAACCATCGTGCTTAAACGTAGCATGGCCACTGGTTACGCTGGAGTGGATAATCCCCTTTTCTACAAGGAAAATACCCGGATGCTGTTTGGTGATGCCAAGGAAAGCCTCGAATCAGTTTTAAAATTACTGCCTGACTGATATACCCTAACGTTTGCCGGTTTCAAGACTGGCAATTGTTTTTAACGTATTATGAATGCACCGGATTTCAGCCTGCTGAAAGATTCTTATCTCTATGCACCAGCAACCAAAGAGAAAGAATTTGTTCATTCTTCCCCATGGGTCCCGCCAATCAACGATTTGTTAAACGCGGGATATTCATTCACCGCCAGGCGTTTCACTGAGGAAGGATATCTTTTCAGGGGGATAGAGACCGGAATTTTCAAATCTATTATGGGGGGTAATTTTCATCACTTTCATGGTTCCAGGGAGGAAAGCCGTGTAGAGCGCATCATGAATCTTTATTTCGTCACTCATGAACTGAGTGATGCATTGACCGTCAGCGGTTTAAAACATGGCAATACAGAGGGCGGTATTCTTGTTTTCCCGGCAAGTTTGTTCAATGAGGCCCTATCAAAAAAAAACGCGGCAGTTCTCGCTATTGGTGACAGCGGCATGGTTTTTCACTACCCGTTTATCACTAAAAAGTTATTAATACGCGACTTGAGCCGGCTGATCGTGACTGCTTCACTTGCAGAAAAACTACTGGAAAGAAAACCGGAATTGCATGACTTGTTGTTGCCGGTTCAAACCGATGAGGCAGGGACTTATGAATCTGTAATCAAACAGATGCTGGATAACCATGACATATCACCCGCCAGTCTCAAGCCTGCGGAAACGGTCCCCCGCCTCGATAAAATTACCTGATCAGTATTGACTATTCGTTTTCCTGGTGGGCCATCACTGACATTTCACCTTCCCTTGAAATGGCGACCTCCAGAAGTATGGGTTGGCAACAGACCTGGCAGTCCTCCACATAGGAGCGGGACTCATCCGAGCGGTCAATCAGCAAGGAGAGGGGTTCACCACAGTAAGGGCATTGAATGGCATATTCATCCAGGGCATTCATACCCTAAGTATAGATTGTAATTAGCGGCCAGCTAAAAATCTCATCCAATTGTGCTTAACCCGCCCGTATATTCTCTAAGTACCAATGGCACCTCGATTTTACCGTCTGCTTGCTGGAAATTTTCCATAATAGCGATCAAAGTGCGGCCCACGGCAAGGCCAGAGCCATTCAGCGTGTGTAACAATTCCGGCTTGCCGGTTTCAGGGTTACGCCAGCGGGCTTTCATACGGCGGGCCTGGAAGTCTTCAAAATTGCTGCAGGACGAAATCTCTCGATATCTCTGCTGTCCAGGCATCCAGACTTCCAGATCATAGGTCTTGGCAGCGGAAAAGCCCAGATCGCCACCACAAAGGGCAACCACTCGGTAGGGTAATTCAAGCAGTTGCAGGATCTTTTCCGCATGCCCGGTCAACTCTTCAAGTACCGCGTATGAAACATTTGGCTTGACCAACTGGACCAGCTCCACTTTTTCAAACTGGTGCTGGCGGATCATTCCGCGCGTGTCCTTGCCATAGGATCCAGCTTCACTGCGGAAACAGGGTGTATGGCAAACGTATTTTTTTGGCAAGGTTTCAGCATCCAGGATCTGATCACGGGCCAGGTTGGTCACAGGCACTTCTGCCGTCGGTATTAAATAAAAACCCTGTTGAGGGATTGCAAACAGGTCTTCTTCAAACTTGGGCAGCTGACCGGTCCCGCGCATGCTGTCTGCATTTACAAGATAAGGAACATTGACCTCCTCATAGCCGTGATCCTTGATGTGTATATCCAGCATAAACTGGATCAAGGCGCGGTGAAGCCGGGCAACCGCACCACTCAATACCACGAAGCGTGAGGCACTGATACGCGTGGCAGCCTCAAAATCTATCAGGCCAAGTTTCTCTCCCAGGTCCACATGGTCTTCTGGCTTAAACTCAAAAGTGGGCTGTTTGCCCCAGTTCCTGATTTCCTTATTATCATCCTCTCCGGTTCCTTCCGGCACAGATTCATGTGGCAGATTGGGAATACCCATCAAGAAATCATTCAATTGTTCCTGTACTTCGTTAAGCCGGGTTTCATGTTCTTTCAATCTATCGCCCAGGTTACCTACTTCGTCCAGCAAGGGCCGGACATCACCACCCTGCGCCTTGATCTTGCCAATCTCTTTCGAGCGTTGGTTACGTTCTTGTTGTAACTCCTGGGTAGCAACCTGCAATGCCTTGCGATCGCTTTCCAGTGCTTCGATAGTTGACGTATCAAGTTGATAACCCCGTCTCTCCAGTGATTTGGCAGCTTCTGCGAGGTGATTACGCAACAAATGGGGATCCAACATAAGATGATTTTCCTTCCTGCTATTGAACTATAGTGCGATTCTGGCTGGCCAATAAACAATATGGCCAGGAGATATTTTCAGGTTTAATTGTTCAATGATAATTTTAATTTTTTCCGGCTCATCATAAAATTCAATGATAACTGGCAGGTCCAGAGACATATCAGTCAATGTGGAAGAATGATATTTACCTGAAACACCAAAGCCGGTAATGCCACGAAATACAGTGACGCCCCTCACCTTGCTGTCATCATGTAAAAATTCCAGAATCTCCTGCTGATGTGCCTTGGCCTCATGCAGGTAAATCCGAACCATAGTAACTTCCAACTCTTTCATGCCTGCCTCGCGATTACCATTCCCAGCCAGCAGACTGTTATACACAAACTCACGCTTAATACTATGTTCAAAAGTGCCTTGATTTGCTCACCGCTCTCCAGCAAGTGCAAGGTTTCAATTGAAAAAGTTGAAAACGTGGTAAAGGCGCCCAGCAAACCGATCAAGAGACCTGCCCGCCATTCAGGTGCAATGTTCATGCGTTCTGTTAAAAACACATAAAATATACCCATCAGCAAAGAACCGATCACATTGACGGTTAATGTACCGTAAGGAAATCCCCGTCCGAGCAGCACATGGATGCCGTTTGCCAGCCAGAAACGAAACAGGGCCCCCATGGCGCCTCCGCCAGCGATGAATAATAGTTGCATGATAAGCAGGTAATTGTTTTTCTGATGACCATTTTATAACAAGCAGCTGTTATTTTCTTTTTTTTGCCTGTTTGTCCAACTCTCGTAGATGCGCGAGTTTCTCGGCTATTTTGATTTCAAGGCCCCGCTCTACAGGATGATAATAGTGCTCTTCCGCCATGCCCTCCGGGAAATAAGATTCACCTGCAGCATAGGCTTCCGGCTCATTATGTGCGTAACGATAATCCTTGCCGTAATCCAGGTCTTTCATTAACCGGGTCGGGGCATTTCTGAGGTGCAGAGGAACCTCTTTCGAACCGTGCTGTCGTGCCGATGCCATGGCGGTCTGGTAGGCCTTGTAAACTGCATTGCTCTTGGCAGCGCAGGCCAGGTAGACGATGGCCTGGGCGATGGCCAGCTCGCCTTCCGGAGATCCCAGACGTTCCTGGGTCTCCCAGGCATCCAGGGCCAGCCGCAAGCCCCTCGGGTCAGCATTTCCGATATCTTCAGAGGCCATGCGTACCAGGCGTCGGGCGATATAGAGCGGATCACAGCCGCCGTCCAGCATGCGAGCAAACCAGTACAGGGCTGCATCCGGTGACGATCCCCGAACGGATTTATGCAATGCCGAGATCTGGTCATAAAAGGCCTCACCACCCTTGTCAAAACGCCTGAAGGCAGCACCGCTCAGGACTTCATTGAGCAGTTCCTCATCAATCTGGGCAGATTCTGACAGGTCCGAGGCTATTTCCAGCAGATTCAGTGCCCGGCGGGCATCACCATCAGCAATCTCGGCCAGTTTTCTGCGTGCCGTATCCGAAATACTCAGTGGCTGGTTGCCAAGACCAGACTCTTTGTCTTCAAGGGCCCTTTGGATGATCGCTTCCATCGCATCAGCTTCGATGGTTTTGAGTACGTAGACCCTGACCCGTGATAGCAGGGCATTATTGAGTTCAAACGACGGGTTTTCTGTCGTCGCCCCGATAAAGGTAACCGTCCCGTTTTCCACAAAGGGCAAAAAGGCATCCTGCTGGGATTTATTGAAACGATGAGCTTCGTCGATAAACAGAACGGTGTCCCTATCGTATAGCTCCCGGTATTGTTGTGCCTTGTCGATTGCAGCGCGAATGTCTTTGACACCGCTGAGTACAGCCGAGATTGTCAGGAACTGGGCGTCACAGGTATTGGCAATGATCCTTGCCAGGGTGGTCTTGCCGGTGCCGGGCGGACCCCAGAAGACCATCGAATGCAACCTGCCCTGTTCAATGGCCTGGCGCAGCGGCTTGTCTTTCCCGAGTATGTGTTCCTGCCCCACAAAATCCGCCAGACTGTGCGGCCGCATCCTGTCTGCGAGCGGGTGGAAATCCGGGACTGCATTCATCTGGGATTGGGTTTTTTAGATGGTATTACTGTGTTGCCTGACGCTCATCAATCACATCAACACCTTGCGGGGCATTGAAGCGGAACAAGCCAGCATCCAACCGAGTATTTTTCCTGGTATTGATAAAATCAATCCGGGTAATCTGGCCGAGATTATCGAACAGGATCATCATTCCCAGCCTGTCGCCGTCGAAACCAAGACGGACCTTGCTGTACTGGTTATCTGCTGCCTTCGGCTGCAGTTCAATCCAGTCAAAACCCTCAATGTTCCCCAGGTTGACCTTACGATAGTATTCATCAACCCGGCTTTGGCCACTGATGATGGCCGCGGGGGTGTTATCCATGGTCTCTGAAATATTACGGACTGTCACCTGTTCGAGTTCAACATCATACAGCCACAGGTCGTCCCCATCCGTGACCAGTATCTGACTGTAAGGCGCCTTGTAAATCCAGCGAAACTTGCCCGGGCTTTGCATGTACATCACGCCACTGGATATTTCCAGGACTTCACCCCGTTCATTGGACAGGGTTTGCTTGAAATCAGCATGAAAGTTTTCAAATCCGTCAAGGAAGTTTTCCAATGGCCCCGGTGAATTCCCGGCTGCCGTAGCCTGTGAGAACACCAGCGGCAAGGAAACCAAAAATAGTTGCAGTAATTTAATCATGCATTAATAGACCATGATTTGTGGCATTCATTCCGGCGGTGGCGGGGCGATGACATCCCGGCTGCCGTTAGATTCCAGGGGGCCAACGATGCCGCTTTGCTCCATCTCCTCAACCATTCTTGCCGCCCGGTTGTAGCCGATTTTCAGACGCCGTTGAATATAGGAAATCGATGCCTTGCGAGTTTCTGTCACAATCCGCACGGCTTCATCATACAGGGGATCAAGATCATCACTCACTGTCTCCAGGCCGGGGATGGGTTCAGTACCGCCTTCCAGGGGCCCGCGAATGATCTCGTCATGGTAATCAGGTTCGGCGCCTTTTTTCAGTTCATTGGCCACTTTGTGGACTTCCTGATCGGCGACAAAGGCACCATGAATGCGCACTGGTGTGGCCGTCCCCGGTGGTAAAAACAGCATATCACCATTGCCCAGCAGGGTTTCTGCCCCCATCTGGTCTAGGATTGTGCGTGAATCCACCTTTGAAGAGACCTGGAAGGCGATTCGGCAGGGAATATTGGCCTTGATGAGGCCGGTGATGACATCGACCGAAGGCCGTTGTGTGGCCAGGATAAGGTGAATGCCTGACGCCCGTGCCTTTTGTGCCAGCCGCGCGATTAATTCCTCCACTTTCTTGCCAACAGTCATCATCATGTCTGCCAGTTCGTCGACAATAACCACAATGAATGGCAACTCATCCAGTATCGGGATCTCGTCGTTTTCATCCAGCGGCTGGTACAGGGGATCCGGGATGGGTTGTTTCTTTTCCCTGGCTTCAGTGATCTTACGGTTAAACCCGGTAATATTGCGTACCCCCAGGGCAGCCATCAGCCGGTAACGCCGCTCCATTTCCGCCACGCACCAGCGGAGGGCATTGGCAGCCTCCTTCATGTCAGTCACCACCGGTGCCAGAAGATGCGGTATGCCTTCATAGACAGAGAGTTCCAGCATCTTGGGGTCAATCATGATCAGGCGGATATCCTTGGCCGTGGACTTATACAGCAGGCCCAGGATCATGGCATTCAGGGCAACCGATTTACCGGCGCCGGTGGTCCCGGCAACCAGCAGGTGCGGCATCCTGCCCAGATCTGTGACTACGGGTTTACCACTGATGTCCTTGCCCAGGCCCAGAGTCAGGTGTGACTTCATTTCCTCGTATTCCCGGGAATTCAGGATCTCACTGAGGACCACGAGTTCACGGTTCTCGTTGGGTATTTCCAGACCAATGACCGACTTGCCGGGAATGACATCAACTACCCGCACGCTGGTTACCGACAAAGAACGCGCCAGATCCTTGGCGAGATTGATGATCTGGCCGCCTTTCACGCCTGGGGCAGGCTCAAGTTCGAAACGGGTGATCACGGGGCCCGGATGGACTTCGACCACTTGTGCGTCAATGCCAAAATCTGCCAGTTTCAACTCCACCTGGCGCGACATGGCCTGCAGTGCATCATGAGACAACTGACCAATACGCGCGGGTGGTGCATTTAACAGGTTCAATGAAGGCAAAGTGGAATCGGAAGGGTATTCAAACAGGTTCACCTGGCGTTCCTTCTCGGCCCGGTCGCTGGTTGCAAACAGGGAAATCTTTGGTTCAACCCGCACCGGCTCACGTTGCCGGCCCTTGTTCTGGTCAATCTGCACCAATATCTCCCGCTCCCGCTTGGCGACACGGCCCTTGAGTTCGTCCCTGAGCCTCAGGCGCAGCTCATTGGCCCAGTTCAGGAACCGCAGGGTCCAGTGTCCAGAGACATCCATTAGCCATAACCAGGACAGCCCGGTAAATAGCGTGATGCCGATCAGGAACATAGCCAGCAGCAACAGTGTGCTGCCGGTCATCCCCATCACCGGCACCATTCCGGAACCGATCACGTCTCCCAGAATGCCACCTGCGCCGCGGACTTCATAAGGCAGGCCACTGTTCGGCAGAAAATACAGGCGCGCCAGACCACAACCGCCAACATAGGCCAGAATCAGCCCGGCGCTGCGAAGGGCATAACGGACATAGTCCAGGGGCGCATTGGCCTGCAGGGCCTGGTAGACGCGCCAGCCACTGAAACCCAGGAGTATGGGAAACAGGTAACCCATAAAACCAAAGAGATACAGGAGGACATCGGCGATCCAGGCGCCCACCTTGCCGGCGCTGTTGCGGATCATGTCTACAGAGATGGCGTGGGACCAGCCCGGATCATCCGGGTGATAACTCAGCAAGGCGATGAAGAGATAGATCGACAGGGCCGCCAGGGCAATCAGGCTGACCTCCCGGATATTACGTGACAGCTGGTTGCCCAGCTCGTCTGCGAGCTGACGTTTACGCGATGCCTGTGCCATTCAAAAGTTCAACCTCTTTAGCTGAAAAGGGATATAGCCGTATGTTTACAAAGGGATAATTATAACAGGAAATCTGACACTAATCAGTCCTGATCGTCAAGTGCGTTTTTGCCTGAGTGGAGCCTTTAACGTAACATAGCGCGGCTTTATTCGCCGTGATTTTTTTGTGACCGGAGTGATTGATGACAGACAGCAGACATTGCCGATTACTTATCCTGGGCTCGGGACCGGCCGGTTACACGGCAGCCCTGTATGCGGCCCGCGCCAACCTCTCACCGGTGATGATCAGCGGCCTGGAACCGGGCGGCCAGTTAATGACCACTACGGACGTCGATAACTGGCCCGGAGATGTCGAGGGCTTGCAGGGGCCAGACTTGATGAACCGGATGCTGAAGCACGTCGAGCGTTTTGATACGGAGGTGATTAACGATCACATCCATAGCGCGGACCTGAAACAGCGGCCGTTTCGCCTGGAGGCTGATAACGGCGTTTATACCTGTGATGCCCTGATTATCGCCACCGGGGCCTCGGCCAAATACCTGGGCCTGCCGTCTGAAGAGGCCTACAAGGGCCGGGGCGTGTCTGCCTGTGCTACCTGTGACGGCTTTTTCTACCGCGGTGCTGATGTGGCTGTGATTGGTGGTGGCAACACCGCCGTGGAAGAGGCCCTGTACCTGTCAAACATCGCCCGCCAAGTTACGCTTGTCCACCGCCGCGACGCATTGCGGGCTGAGAAGATCCTGACCAAGCGTCTGCAAGAAAAAGCCGACAATGGCAATGTTGTGATCAAGTGGGACAATGTCCTCGACGAAGTACTGGGTGATGAGAGTGGCGTGACTGGCATTCGAATCAAGAGTACGAAAAATGACACGACCGAGGAATTGCCGCTGAAGGGCGTATTCATAGCCATCGGCCATGAACCGAATACCGGTATATTCAACGGCCAACTGGACATGAAAAACGGTTACATTATCGTTAAAAGTGGACTTGACGGCGAGGCCACGGCAGCTAGTGTTGACGGTGTCTTTGCTGCCGGAGATGTGGCTGACCATGTCTATCGTCAGGCCATTACCTCGGCCGGCAGTGGCTGTATGGCAGCCCTCGATGCCGAGGCTTACCTGGATAATCTGGAAAACCGCCCGTGCAAGCAGTCCTGATTCAAGAAACGGGCGAACCGTCCGTCCTGCACTATCAGAACACGCCAACGCCAGATCTAACAACACCGACGGACGTCCGCGTCCGGCTTAAGGCGGCCGGGATCAATCCGATTGACACCAAGCTCAGGCGTGGAATGTATCCCATGACCCACTTCCCGGCCATACTCGGATGTGATGGTGCCGGGGTTGTCGAAAAAGTTGGTGATCAGGTCAAAACACTGCAACCGGGTAATGAGGTCTTCTTTTTTTACGGTGGTCTGGATGGTGTCCCGGGAAATTATGCGGAATATATTGTGCTTGATGAGCGATTCGCTATTCCTAAACCTGACGCAATCGATTTTATACACGCTGCCGCGGCACCACTGGTTTCACTGACGGCCTGGGAAGCCCTGTATGATCGCGCCGGCATGAAACAGGGAGACCGTGTTCTCATCCATGGCGGCGCCGGTGGTGTGGGACATGTTGCCATTCAAATCGCAAAGCGGGCCGGGTCGCAGGTTTGCACGACCGTGAGCAACGATGAAAAAGCAGCATTCGTTAAAAAGCTTGGCGCAGATTACATCATCAATTACCGGGAAACGAATTTTGTGGATGCAAGCCTGGAGTGGACGGATGGTCAGGGCGTTGATATCGTCATGGACAATGTCGGCGGCAGTGTGATATCAGAGAGCTTCGCCGCACTAAAACCCTACGGCAATCTGGTAACTCTCCTGAAACCAGAGCAAGACACTGACTGGACACTTGCCAGGCAACGAAACCTGCGACTCGGTTTTGAAGTGATGCTGTTACCACAAGTTGCCGGATTGCTTGATGCACAGCAACACCAGTCATGGATACTGCAACAATGTGCCAAAATGATGCAGGACAAGAAACTGGTAGTCGTTGTCAGTCAGACACTGCCGTTGGATAATGTAACTCGTGCCCATGAGATGATCGAAACAGGCTCAACGAGCGGAAAGATAGTTCTGGAGATCGATTGAACAAAATGAAAGGCAAGAGATTATCCTTGCCCCCCTTGTTAAAAAGAATGCTGCACTCCACACTGTTTGTCCTGATCTCGGTCTGGATCTTACTGTCTGTGCTGGTGTTTGTATTTCAAAACAGCTTTGTGTTTCTGCCGACGAAATCCCTGTACGCCACACCTGCTGATCTGAATCTTCCCTACGAAGACATCAGTTTCAAGACTAATGACGATTTAAATTTGCATGGCTGGTATGTGCCGGCCGAGAATCCTGACGCGACATTATTATTTTTTCATGGTAATGCCGGCAATATTTCCCAGCGCCTGGATACGGTTGAAATGTTCCGAAGTATAGGTATATCCGTGTTTGTAATTGATTATCGGGGATATGGCAGAAGCGAGGGCAGCCCCTCAGAAACCGGAACCTATCGAGATGCCGAGGCAGCCTGGCAATTCCTGATTAACGACAGGAATATTGCAGCCGATGAGATCATCATCTTTGGCAGATCGCTTGGGGGCGCCGTCGCTGCCTGGCTGGCAAATAAAACGACACCAGGGGCTGTCATCCTTGAGTCAACCTTTACCTCCGTAAACGATATGGCTAGGCAATTTTATCCCTACCTGCCGACGCGCTGGTTAATGCGCATCAAGTATCCAACCATCGAACGAATTGCCGGTATAAATTCACCTTTGCTTTTAATCCACAGTTCCGATGATGAAATCATTCCATATCATCAGGGACAAATCCTGTTCAATGCCGCCAATGAGCCAAAATCATTTCTCATGATTCAAGGTGATCATAATTATGGTTTTATTGAAAGTGAAACAATGTATCTACAGGGCATAAAAAACTTTATTACCCGCCATATGCGACAAGAAACAACACTGTCCCGATGACATTACTCGATAAAATAGAACGTGCAGGGAATCGCCTGCCCCATCCTGTAAGCCTGTTTGCAATTGGATTATTAATCGTGATTCTGATTTCCCAGGTTGCAGCCAGCTTTGAGTGGACTGTTAACAATCCATATACCGACAAGCTCGAGGCCAGGAGCCTGTTGTCCAGTAGCGGACTATGGTGGTTGCTGAGTCACATGGTGGAAAATTTCATTCGCTTTCCTCCGCTGGCCATTGTACTGGTCGGCATGCTGGGTATAGGTATGGCAGAACGAACTGGTCTACTACCCGCCCTGCTCCGTTACCTGATGTTAATAACTCCGAGGCAATTACTGACACCAGTCACCTTGTTTCTGGGGATCATGTCGTCACTGGGGCTTGATGCCGGATACGTAGTCTTGCCACCAATCGCTGCGGCCATGTACCTGGCTGCAGGACGTTCACCCTTGACTGGTATTGCCACTGTATTTGCAGGTGTTTCGGCAGGTTTCAGCGCCAACCTTTTAATTACCGCCGTTGATCCACTGCTTGCTGGTTTTACCCAGGCTGCAGCAACCATCATACGCCCGGATTACCAGGTGGCCGTCACTTCAAACTGGTGGTTCATGATCGCTTCCACGGTCATTCTTATATTTGCCGGCTGGTTCGTGACGGCAAAATGGGTTGAACCTGCAGCAGATTCATATGTAATCACTGAGCCTGCAGAAGGACAGGCACCTATTGACAGGGAACGGGAAAAAAGAGGCCTTTTGCATGCGCTGCTGGCCATATTAATTGTATTCGGGCTCATCATTGCAGCCATCCTTGTGCCCGGTGGCCCTTTATTTGGTGAAGGCAAACGCTTCGACCGCTGGATAGAAGTGACTGTTCCGATCCTTTTTCTGATGTTTTTTATTCCAGGCGTTGTTTTCGGAATCAGTAGCGGGACAATCAAAAACGACCGCGATGCTGCAAAGATAATGGGACAAACCTTTGCTGGCCTCGGGCCTTATATCGTCCTGGCATTTTTTGCCGCCCAGTTTATCGAGGCATTTAAATACAGTGGCCTGGGAGAAATGCTGGCCATCAGTGGCGGCCAGTACCTGGCATCTCTGAATATCATCTCCCCAGTATTATTGAGCGGCTTTATCCTGGTTGCCATGACCGCAAATCTATTCATAGGTTCGGCTTCTGCCAAATATGCTTTCCTGGCACCGGTATTTGTGCCGATGTTGATGCAGATCGGATTCAGTCCTGAGTTGACCCAGGCCGCTTACCGGATTGGTGATTCGGTCACGAATATCATCACGCCACTCAATCCCTATATGGTAATTATCCTGGCCCAGGTCCAGAAATACGCCAGGGGTTCCGGCATGGGCACATTAATTGCCATGATGCTGCCCTATGCCTTGTGTTTTGCCCTGGTATGGACGCTCCTTCTGACCGCCTGGATGGTGCTTGATATTCCGCTTGGCCCGGGTGCACCACTGCATTTTGATCTATCGTCATTATGATAGAATGATGATTAACTAACTTTTTAAACATTTTTGAAGACCATGCGTAAAAAACCCATTTACAAGATCATTTTTCACAACCAGGACAAGATATTTGAAGTCTATGCCAAGAGCGTGCATCAGGGAGCCATGTTCGGCTTTATAGAAATAGAGGAACTATTGTTTGGTGAAAAATCCTCGATAGTCGTCGATCCATCGGAGGAAAGTCTGAAGGCAGAATTCAACCATGTATCACGGACCTACATTCCAATGCATTCCATCATTCGCATTGATGAAGTTGACAAGCAAGGTGCCAGCAAGATATCCAAAGGTAGTAATCAGGGTAATGTTACCCACTTTCCGGTCTATACCAGTGGAGATAAGTCAAAAAAATAAACTGTCAGATTCACGTTCAGGCATTATCCGTATACTCCAACAGCGTCTGTACGTGATGTGACGCTGCACTGGCATTTCCCCTGAGGTTGTAACCACCTTCAAGCACAGAAATCAGTTTCCCCCCCGCATATTGTCCGGCTATATCCATTACCAGGCGGGTCAATCTGACAAAGCCCTGATCCGTTATCCTGAAGCAACCGAGCAGATCATTCTTGCGACTGTCAAACCCGGCTGAGACTATTACAAGCTGGGGTTTGAATTCATGCGCCCTGGGAAGCAGTTTTTCCCTGAAAGCGGTAATTATTTCTGCATCACCGGAGCCGCAACGCAAGTGTACATTGATATTGAAACCTTCGCCGGCACCTTCGCCGGTTTTTTCCGGACTTCCTGTGCCAGGATAGGCATAGAGATCATGGGTTGAAAAAAACAATACCTCAGGATCATCATAGAAAACAGCCTCGGTACCGTTACCATGATGATAATCCCAATCAACAATCAGGATTTTTCTCAGTTTATATTCTTTCTTTGCATATCGTGCAGCTATGGCCACAGAATTGAAAAAACAGAAACCTTCTTCTCTGCCCGTGTTGAGTGCATGATGTCCGGGAGGCCGGGTTGCACAAAATGCATTACGCATTTCACCACGACAAACTGCATCTGTCGCGGCGAGCACACCACCGACAACACCGACGGCTACCGGAAAAGAAGTCGGATAGGATTCCCTGATCTTATTAATATGTTCGAATGTATGGACAAGATTAATTTGTTTTCCAGTAGCGGTATATGATGGTATTTGCTCAAGTTTATCTTTAAGACCGGCTTCATTAAATGCTTGCATTAAATAAACCAGTCGGTCTGGTGATTCCGGGTGATCCTCATAAAGAATATGTTTCAGAAAAAGATCATCATAGACTAGTCCTGAACGTGATAACCCTGTTGCAAATACATGTGGTAAAGCAAAACCGGGGCCAATACTGGTTACTCCAGCAATGGCCAGTAATTCAAGAAAATGCCTGCGATTCATGATTAACACATTGTCTTTAGTGAACAACTTGATTTAGACTAGGATTGTCTGTTGAATTATACAGAGACTTATATTGACAAAGAATATATTTCAGATGAAATTAACCCGCATCAGGCTCGGTTGCATCTTGACTTACCTGATTATACCAGTACCTGTGTGGGCCCAATGGACCGTGGAAATCCATGAGGCATATGAATCCGGTGAACAGATCAAGGCCGCAGTCACAAGGAATGACGATGGCTACAAACTTGAAGTATACCGGGATGAAAATGGCGTCATTCGCTCCCGATTCAGCACGGAAAAAACCCTAACCAGGATTGACAGTCAATATTGTCCTACCTTTGATGTAGTCAATCGCGGCATGCAAAATGTATCAATCAACGGAGAGAATTGTCTGGTTGAAAGCAGCTGGACCGAGTTTATTCTTGGTTATATTAATAACAATCAGGTTATTTCAAATCCACTGTACAATTTCATGAATGGCAGAGAAATAGTTTATCGCTTCAAGAAATTTCCTTATGGATATGCAGAGACATCCTTTTCCCTCAATCGTTCAAAACAGGCTTTGCTTGAAGCCCTGGGCTTTAATCTGTCAGTGCAAACAGACAAAGGTTACTCAAACTAATCACGCAAAAGATTGAAATATTCAGTACGCAGAGTCAGATCGCTTACTGATATCCATTCCAGCGAATGGAACCAGCTTGCAGGCGATACAAATCCTTTTCTGAAATATGAATTTCTTTCCGGGCTTGAGCAATATGACTGCCTCACAGGTCATGGCTGGTACCCTTGTCATATCATCGTAGAATCCGGGAAAAAACTGCTGGCTGCCCTGCCCCTTTATTACAAGACAAATTCAATTGGTGAATTTGTATTTGACTGGCAATGGGCCCAAGCCTATGAAAATGCTGGTGGCAAGTATTACCCCAAGCTGGTTTCGGCTATCCCCTTCACACCGGTTACAGGTGATCGATGCCTGATTTCGCCAGACTTATCAAAACAGGAATTCAGCAAGGTCCTGATTGATGCCGCAAAGGAACTGGCCAGAGAAACACAGGCATCAGGGCTGCATATACTTTTCCCAGATCCATCCGAGTGCAAAAATATGACAAACATGGAAATGATGCTGCGAAAAGGCTGCCAGTATCACTGGTTAAACCAGGGTTATTCTGATTTTGAAGATTTTCTGGGCAGGCTATCTGCAAAAAGACGGAAACAAATCAGAAAAGAACGCAAAGCACTTGCTACCCCGGAATTCAATATTCAAATATTGAGGGGAAACGAAATAACCGAATATCACTGGAAAACATTTCACAACTTCTACACATCAACATTCTACAAAAAATGGGGCGAGCCTCGTTTTACCAGAAAATTTCTGGATTCACTCAGTCAATCTATGCCTGAATCTGTGCTTTTAATCATGGCCAGGCATGACAACAATTATGTGGCTGGTGCACTCGCGTTTGAAGGTGGAAATACGCTTTTCGGGCGACATTGGGGTTGTTCTGATGACTACAAATTTCTGCATTTTGAGCTATGTTATTATCAGACCATAGAGTATTGTATTGAACATGGACTTTACAGGCTGGATGCAGGCGCCCAAGGTGAACACAAGATCTGGCGCGGTTTCAGCCCGGTAGAAACGTGGTCAGCACACTGGTTGACTAACAATAATTTCTCGAAAGCAATTGATAATTTTCTGAAGCAGGAAACCAGATATATTGACAGCTACATAAATGATTTGGCAAAACATACGGCATACAGATACACCGGTGACTCCTGATGGCCATTGCCTATAAAAACAGCGAACAACTTTACTGGGTAAAGGACAATGTGATTTCTGCAGATTTTCCCGAAGTCAGTAAGGCATTGTGTGATCCGGACGGCCTTCTTGCTATAGGGGGTACATTAACTGTAGACCGTCTCATTATTGCCTATCAGAAAGGAATTTTTCCATGGTATAACGAAGGTCAGCCCATTCTTTGGTGGTCACCTAATCCCCGATGGGTACTTGAACCTTCTGGAATAAAAATCTCTCGCAGCCTGCGCAAGACACTTCGGAAAAACATTTTCACTGTAACAATCAACTGTGCGTTTGAAAACGTTATTAATGCCTGTTCTGCACCAAGAAAAGATGCTATTGGTACCTGGATTACTCCGGAATTAAAAAAGGCGTTTATCAATTTAAACAAATATGGCTATGCCCACTCGATTGAATGCTGGCATGGACAAAGACTGGTAGGTGGGCTGTATGGTATCGCCATGGGCCGGATATTTTTTGGTGAATCAATGTTCAGTAAAATGAATGATGCATCCAAAGTAGCGCTGGTAAATTTATGCCAGTTCCTTGAAAAACTGGATTTCCATTTAATTGATTGTCAAGTATATACCAGACATCTCGAAAGCCTGGGCGCCTATGCCATGGAAAGAAAACAATTCATAGATATCCTTCATGAATTTTGTGATTTATCACATCTCCACCAGTGGCAAGGTAAATTAAATTGTGACTGAGGAATTCAAACTACCTGAGCTATATATCACACCTGAGCATGAATGCAGCTATCTGCCTGACAAACATGCATCCACGTTATTTGTGAATCCCCAGGCTAGGAAAAATAATTATCTTTACAGTTACCTGAGCAGTAAAGGTTTTCGTCGTAGCGGCGAACAGCTTTATATGCCTTACTGTACCCACTGTCAGGCCTGTATTCCTGTGCGAATATGTGTCGTGGAATTCAAGCCAGACCGGAATCAGAGAAGAATTCTGAAAAAAAACAGCAGCCTAGATATATCGATAGAAGCGGTCGCATTCCGGGATGATGAATATGAACTATACTGCCGCTACCTTGGAAACAGGCATTCAGGTAGTGCAATGTGTAATCCATCGCCCGAGGACTATCTGTCTTTTCTGAACTCATCCTGGAGCAACACTCGATTTCACAGATACACCCTGAACGACAAACTGATAGCTGTTGCTGTTGTTGACTACCTGAATGATGCCTTGTCTGCAGTTTACACATTTTTTGACCCGGAATATTCGGCAAGGAGTCCTGGAAAATTTGCAATTTTACATTCAGTTAATATCGCAGGGGAACTCGGCCTGAAATGGCTGTACCTGGGATACTGGATCGAAAAATGCAGTAAAATGAATTACAAGAACCGTTTCCAGGGTATTGAATATTATTATCGACAGGGCTGGACTTCTCGTGCGCCCGGTACAAAAGAATGAGTTCGGTCTTTGCCAGTTTCATGATTTTGGTGCACAATTCGCCCTTTTAACTGGATGCATTAATCTTTATGGCAAAAGAAGAACATATTGAAATGGAAGGAACAGTCATAGAAACCTTGCCCAATACCATGTTCCGGGTAGAACTCGAAAATGGCCACATTATTACGGCGCATATCTCAGGGAAAATGCGTAAGCACTACATACGCATTCTTACAGGTGACAAAGTCACTGTCGAAATGACACCCTATGATTTGACCAAAGGACGTATAACTTACCGGGCCCGGTAATTATTCATAAAGGTTAACACTAACCTTTCGTCAGACAGACAGATTGTTCTTGTAGATCTCCCTAGCACGTTTCAGGTCCTGGGGCGTATCGATACCAATACCGGCGCGTGCAGAGGCCTCATCAACCATGATCGTCGCCCCATAATAGAGGGCACGCAGTTGCTCGAGTGACTCCTGAATTTCCAATTCACACTTTGGCAGTTCCGGGTATTTGTTAACAAACCCGGCCCGGTATGCGTAGATTCCAATATGGCGACGACATTCAGTCTGAGAATCCCCCTTGTTCCAGGGAATGGGTGAGCGGCTGAAATAAAGCGCCTCGTTATTCTTATTGACAACAACTTTCACTACATTTGGGTCATTAATCTCCGAATTTTCGAGGATTTTTTCGTACAGGGTTGCCATCTGGGCATCCGGCCTGTTTGCTAACAATCCGGCTACCTGGTCTATTAATTCTGGCGGCATGCCAATTTCATCGACCTGTACATTAACAACAATTGTGTCATGAGCGAGGCCAATAGTGTCTATGACTTCAGCCAGACGGTCTGTACCTGATGCATGTTCTTTTGAGGTCAGCAGGCACTCCGCATTGAAACCCAGAGCTATGGACCTCACTTCTTCACTGTCTGTGGCAATCAGAATCCGCTGAGCATTGCTTTTGCAAGCTGATTCATAGGCGTGTTGTATTAGAGGCTTACCTGCGATTTCCAGCAATACCTTGCCGGGCAGGCGTGTAGAGCCGTGCCTGGCCGGAATAATGGCCACGAAATTTTCTTTCATTGTGAGAGGCTATCCAGTTCTTCCATGCTCAGTGTTCTCGCCTCTTCTTCAAGTAAAACCGGTATGCCATCACGAATCGGGTAGGCAAGGCGGGCAGATTTAGAAATAAGTTCCTGTTTGTCTTTTAAATATATTAATGGGCCCTTGGTAACTGGGCAAACAAGTATATCAAGCAGTTTTTGATCCATCGGTAATTTCCTTCAGTAAATTTGCAAGTCGATGCTGGAAAATTTCATCCATTGTCGCATCAATGGAAAGAAACCAGCATTTATCATCGGCAATATATCTACATTTCACAGCGTCTTTTTCAGTCATCAGGACAGGAAGATCATCATCAAAGCGTAAATCATCTTTATTATAAATGTAGTGATCTGGAAATGCGTGTTCAACCGTCTTGATTCCATTATTGCGTAATAACCGGAAAAATCTCGGAGGATGACCTATGCCGGCGACCGCATGGACATTCCTGTTTCTGTAATCGTCGAGCGTCATTGTATTACCTGGATCATTTACTTTGAATAGCTTGCCCGGTATATATTTCATTGAAAACTCTCCATGTCCGGCCTTGCCGTTACTTACAACGATATCAACCGTCTCAAGGCGTCTGACAGGTTCGCGTAAAGGGCCAGCTGGCAGACACCGTTTATTCCCAAACCGTAACTCGGAGTCAACGAGAGCTATTTCCAAATCTCGGAATAGCGCCAGATGCTGCAAACCATCATCACTGATGATAATGTCACATTGATTGATCCTGATCAGGCCTTCTGCAGCTGATACCCTGTTTGGCCCTCCTACCGCCACAGGACAAGCGGTCCTTCTTGAGATAATTACCGGCTCATCACCCACCATCAGTGGGTCACTGTCCGGTCTGACCTGTTGCGGCCAATGACTTGCCTTGCCGCCGTAACCCCGGCTCACAATCCCGGGGCGATAACCCTTGTTTTTTAGGTAATTAGCCAGCCATATAACCAGAGGTGTTTTCCCCGAGCCACCGACTGTGATATTGCCCACTACTATGACAGGAATACCAAGACGTTTTACCGGGATAATGCCGGAAGTATAAGCCAGGCGACGAATGATAATGGCAATTTGGTAAATCCAGGCAAGCGGTATTAATAAAAAGGATACAGGATGCTCACCGTACCACAGAGTATGAATAAATTTTGTTGATCGCATGGATCAGTTTATTGATCTTCCTCGAATATACGGGTAGCAAATGTGATCTTCACCAGATTTAGTTGCCTGGCAGCATCCATGACCTTAACAACCATTTGATGTGGAGCCTGGGCATCGGCGCTGATAATGATAGGTGCCTCTTCAAGGTTGCCAAGCGCATCATATATACCCTGCTTGATAGTGGATAACTGGCTATTGACAAGTTCTCTATCGTTTATATAAATATGCGATTGCGCATCGATTGCAATGTTGATTGCATCCGGCTTGGCCTGTGTTATCTCTTTACTGGCTTCGGGTAATGTAATATTAACTTCAGATTCTCTCTCGAATGTGGTTGAGACCATAAAAAAAATCAGCAGTAGAAATACCACATCGATCAATGGTGTTATATCAAGACCAAGGTCCTCGGTTTTATCTGGCTTGAAATTCATTGATTAATTATTTTCCGCGGGGTTATCTCGCTCTCTGAGTCCATGCATAACCTCAATCATTTTCATTGCTTCCTGCTCCATGGTGACAACAAGATCATTAACCCTTCCGCGAAAATAACGGTAAAACATCAACGCGGGAATTGCGACTGACAGTCCCGCTGCCGTAGTAATAAGTGCTGTAGAGATGCCATCAGCAAGAATGCTCGGGTCACCTACACCATGGGATGTAATTACGGCAAATACCTTGATCATGCCGATGACGGTACCCAGCAAACCCAGCAGTGGACTAATCGCGGCAATAGTTCCAAGGGTATTAAGAAAACGATCCAGTTCATGGGCGACATGACGCCCGACTTCCTCAATACTCTCCTTCATAACGTCCCTGTGGTGCTTACGGTTGACCAGGCCGGCCGCCAGTATTCTGCCCAGCGGTGAAGTATTGCGCAGGAACTTGATCCGGGCATGATCCAGAGTACCATCCTTTTCCCATTGCCAGACCTTTCTTACGAGATCAACTGGTGTGATACGAGACTTGCGCAATGACCAGAAGCGTTCAGCAATTATCGCAACGGCTATGATCGAGCATAGCAGGATTGGCCACATCAATACGCCACCCGCCTTGAATAGTTCCAGCATTTGATCCTCCGGTAATGGTTACTGCGATAGTCACATTTCCGTGTGCCAGAATCGCCTTGATTGCTGACGGTATTCAGTGACCGTGATTTTATTCTGGCGCAATTCTAACAGAATTGCGCCGTTTCTGGCGGTATTCAGTATTTCAGAGCCCAGGTTATTATATCGTCGTATTATATCCTCATTAGGGAAATTGAATCGATTGTGGTAGCCAACCGAAAACAGGACCAGTCCGGGATTAACGGCCTGTATAAACTCACTGGAAGAAGATGTCTTGCTGCCGTGGTGAGGCGCTGTCATTACACCGGCATCCAGTTGATTATTATATATCTCAAGCAATTCAGATTCGGCTTCAATTTCTATATCACCGGTCAAAAGCAGCTTCTTCTGGCCGACCATAACCATAAGCACACAGGATTTATTGTTGCTTTTATAACTCATGGTATTTCCAGGATGCAGTAGCCTGAACCGGATACCATTCCACTGCCAGGAATCACCACGTCTGCAGCTTGTAGTATCAGGGATATCTATTCTCCCGGGCTCACTGGTCAATATTTCCCCAACATCGCTAAATTCCAGTAATGCCGGTGTCCCTCCTATATGATCGTTATCACCATGGCTTAATATTACCTTGTCTATGTGGTGAAGACCCCTGGATTTGAGGAAAGGCACGAGTACTGCCGTTCCCGCATCAAACGTGGGGCTGAACCGGCCCCCGGTATCATAGATCAACACATGATCTCTGGTCTGAATGACGGCGGATAAGCCCTGGCCCACATCCAGCAGCGTAAACCAAGCCACACCCTCTGCTGGCCGCGCATGAACGGGTGATAGCAACGGTAATAGCCATATCCAGCCTACCCAGCGGCCGGGCAAACCACGCGGCAACAGAATAATTACCACCCCAACTAGTGCAATCAGCAATTGAAGGTATGACGGGGATGGACCATGCCAGACAGAATATTCCAGTCTCTCAAGTAACTCGAGTGTGGGCCATAGCAGGGATATGTTAAAGGCTGCAACTTTCAGCAAGCATGTGGCCGGTATTATCGCCACTGGCAGCAGACAGAGCCCAAAAAGGACCAGAGGAACCACAGCAAAACTTATCCAGGGAATCGCTACCAGATTGGCCAACATGCCAGTCACGGCATATTGTTTAAAGGAAAACAATAAAACAGGAAGAAGACCCACTGCGACAAGGTATTGCGGTCTTCCCCACCGCCACCATACGCTCATTGGGCGGATCCGTGCTGACATACCAAACAGCAGAATCGCAACAGCACCGAAAGACAGCCAGAATGCCGGTGATAATAATGAGAAGGGGTCGATCAGAAGAACAGCGAGCATGGCATAACAAAACACGGTTGATGCGGCATGAAACCGGGAGCCGAACAAGCACAGCCAGAATGCCACTGTCATGACCAGAGCCCTCTGGGTTGACACTGATAAGCCTGCCAGCAAAGCATAAAGGGTGGCCGCGATAATAGCTGCTGTCGCGGCAAGGTATTGCGCAGGAATCCTGTTCAGGATATGACCGACACGTTTGAACAACGGCAAAGATACTATATATACAAGAATTGAAACCAGCCCGATATGAAGTCCTGAAATTGCCAGCAAATGACTTGTGCCGGTATTAATCAATGTCTGGTAATCCTTGCTCTTAATCAAGCTGCGATCACCCAGACCCAGGGCAACTAGCATTGGCATTTCGTTAACTGAATTCAATGAATCAGCAATCTGTTGCCTGAGCAAATGCCTGTAGCTATCAATGGAAATGAGCCATGAGTCATTAATCAGACGGTTTTGATCATCATTGACTACATAACCCGTAGCCCTGATTCGTTGCTGGAATAACCAGCTCTCATAATCAAATCCACCGGGATTTTGAAATCCCCATGGCCGTTTCAGACGCAAACTGAGCCGCCAGGTTTGGCCCGGGGCGACTTCGACCGGCGTGTTATACCAATTAAGCCGTACTTTGCCCGGCGAGTGATGCCCATACCCTTTGCTATCAGTAACATGATTGATATCGAATTCAAACCTGATACTATGTCGCCGTTTTTCCGGCAAGCTGGAAACGACGCCGGATACCACAAGTGTTTTGCCCTCGATTGAACGATCCAGATTTTTTGACAGGACCAGTTCTGCCCGGGAAAAGATATAGAGAAAACCCAGTAAGAAAACACCCGCAAGGCGGACGTTTGAACCAGTCATGAGGCAGGCGACTGCGAGGATTAGTAGCAGGGGAATACAGTAAAAAGAAGGCAACCAAGGCATAAAAGTCAATGACAAGCTGCCTGCAAGGAAAGCGAGCATCCATGTTCGCATAGTAATTATTCAATCCGTGTCATGAAAAATTAATACGGGGTTATTATAACCTCATATGGATTAATATTCAGGATATATCTTGCGTAAACGGTCATTATGAAATCATGGTTTAAACGCTTTCTGCCCGAGAGACAGTTAATTCAGGAGCACCGCTTCCTCAGATACTTTGGTTCACTATTGCATGATCCGAACATCTGGCACCTTACCCGCCGCTCTTCTGCCGGTGGAGTAGCAACAGGCCTGTTTTGCGCGTTCATTCCCTTACCCGTGCATATGTTTCTGAGTGCCGCTCTTGCCATCCTGTTCAGGGTTAATTTGCCAATTGCTGTGATTTTTACCTGGGTAACCAACCCGCTGACGGTCGCCCCCATTTTCATCTTTGCCTATGAGCTTGGAGCAATCCTGCTCGGCAGATCCCCACGCAATATAACATTTGAATATTCGCTGGATTGGTTGCATGAGCAGCTGGTCGTAATCTGGGAACCGCTGCTGCTGGGCTGTTTTATCCTGGCAACACTGAGCGCGGCCGCTGGTTATGCAACCATCCGTTTCCTGTGGCGACTGGCCATGGTCAGGAAATGGGAAGAAAGAAAGAACAGCCGGTTGCTGGCAAAACAGCGGAAAAGGTCCGGTTCATAATGGTCTAGTCTCCCTGATAGGTCTGTAATACTCCCTGATGTAATTCATAAATCCTGTCCATTTTCCGGGCCAGACCCAGATTGTGTGTGACCATAACCAGGCTGGCGCCATGACTCTGGTTGAGCTCGAGCATGATGTTGAATACGTGATCTGCTGTGTGCTCATCCAGATTTCCGGTTGGCTCATCGGCCAGTATGCACTGGGGCCTGGTCACCAGTGCCCTTGCAATAGCGGCCCGTTGTCTTTCACCACCTGACATTTCACCCGGCTTGTGATGTAAACGACTACCTAGGCCAACTCGTCCAAGCAGGTCGGCTGCCGCATCCAGCGCCTCACTATAAGCGTTCTTGCGGATAAACACTGGCAACGCCACATTTTCCAGAGCAGTAAATTCCGGCAGTAAATGATGGAACTGATAAATAAATCCGATATTCTGATTTCGTATATATCCCCTGTCCGTCTCTGACAGACTGGAGAATGACTTATCAAGTATTTTGACTTCCCCTTTACCGGGAACATCCAGACCCCCAAGCAGGTGCAGAAGTGTGCTTTTACCAGAACCTGAAGCTCCGACAATTGCAATTCTGTCACCCGAATAGACCTCAAGGTTTAGATTAGACAATACCCGAATTTCCACTCCTGCATCGGAAAAAGATTTCACCAGACCATGGCAACTGAGGATCAATTGTTCATTCATAACGCAATGCTTCTGCAGGTTGGGTACGTGCTGCACGCCAGGCAGGATAGATTGTAGCGAGGAGGCAAAACAGGAAGGCAACAGCAGCAATAATAATGACATCTTGCCAGTGCATGTCTGAGGGTAATTCGCTTATATAATACACATCAGGGGAAAGAAACTTGACCTGAAAAAAATTCTCAATTGCAGGAACGATAGTTTCTACATTAGATGCCAGCCAGACCCCACCAATGACTCCCAATGTAATTCCTACCAGCCCGATTATGACACCCTGAATAATAAAAATTTTCATAATACTTGCAGGACTGGCTCCAATGGTCCTCAGTACTGCAATATCCGATTGCTTGTCGGTAACAACCATGACCAGTGTTGAAATGATATTAAACGCTGCTACTGCAATAATTAATGTCAGGATCACAAACATCACTGTTTTTTCTGTCTTCAGTGCACGAAAAAAATTTGAATGCCGTTGTGTCCAGTCAACAACCCAGTAATTTCCAGGTAAATCCTTTATGGCCTCACGACTGATGACAGGCGCCCTGAATATATCTGTCGTTTTCAGACGAAGTCCTGAGCTGCCATTATTGCGAAACAGGGCACGGGCATCGTCCAGATGAATCAAGGCCAGTGCACTGTCAAACTCATGCATACCAACTTCAAATATACCTGACACTATAAACCGTTTGAGACGTGGCATGATTCCGGCAGGTGTGACATTGGCCTGCGGTGCCACAAGGGTAAGCTTGTCGCCTACCCTGACCTGTAGTGCTCTGGCCAGTTCCGTACCCAGGATGATATTGAACTGTCCGGCTACTAGATCCACAAAACTTCCACTGATCATTTTTTCTGCGACCACGGATACTCTGGGTTCCTCCTCTGGCAGTATTCCGCGAATAATTGTGCCATTTACATTACCTGCATAGACCAGCATTCCCTCACCCTGATAATAAGGTGCTACACCGACGATATCGGGATTACGGCTGATCCCAGCTGCCAGATCGCGCCAGTTATCCAGGGTACTGCCTCGAAACACCACACTGGCATGCGATGCCATGCCCAGAGTTCGTTGTGTCAACTCCTTTTCAAATCCATTCATAACTGATAAAACCGTAATCAGGGCAAGAACTCCAAGAGCGACACCCAGCATCGAGGACAGTGAGATGAAAGAAATAAAATGATTACGCCGCTTTGCCCTTACGTAGCGTAATCCAATATAGGCTTCAAATGGTCTGAACATGGGCGAAGATTATAACTTAAAGAAACAATTGTTTCCCAAAAGCAGATACCAGAAAACATAGAACAAACTTGGCCGGAAAGGACTGAATTTGAAACTGATCGCAATTGATACCACTACCGAAGCATGTTCCGCTGCCTTGCTTGTCAATGACATTGTTAAGGAACAGTATGAACTTGCACCACGTCAGCACGCCGAGCTGATATTGCCCATGATTGACAGTCTACTGTCAGATGCCAGTTTAACCCTGGGCCAACTGGATGCAATTGCCTACACTTGTGGACCAGGTGCTTTTACCGGGATCAGGATAGGTGCCGGTGTTGCCCAGGGTCTGGCTTTTTCATCAGACCTGCCCGTTGTTCAGGTGTCAACCCTGGCAACACTGGCCCAGGGCAACCGGGGCAAGGCACAGTTTATTGCCACTGCCATTGATGCCCGTATGAATGAAATCTACTTCGCTGTATACAGGGATACAGGGATTGTTGAATTGACGGGTGCCGAGATTGTTGACCGAGCGGAAAATATCCGTCTGACTGAGGCAGGTTCATATTTTGGCGCGGGCAGCGGCTGGGCCAGATACCATGAGCCGCTTAGTGCCGTTTTTGGTCAAAATCTGACAGGTTTTGACGGAAATCAGTATCCCCATGCAAAAAACACTGCAAAAATCGCCAGCGTATACTACAAACAAGGTAGAATCTGTGATGCAGCAGATGTTGCACCGATCTATATCAGGAACAAAGTAACAGGATAACCCGGTGTAATTTATTATAATTATAAGCTGCGATGGATATATAATTGATCTCATGAGTAAAAATAACCACCAAAACGCCCTGCCCATCGGCTACGATCTGTTGTGGTACCGTATTGAAAAGGTGCTCGGGCATGGTGCTTTCGGCATAACCTATCTTGCTCATGACATAAATCTCGATCGTCATGTCGCCCTGAAAGAATATCTGCCGGGACAATTCTGTCTTCGCAAGTCCAATCAGGAAGTCTCCCCGCTATCTGATGAACACGTTGATGATTTCAGGTTTGGGCTGGAGCGATTCCTGTTTGAAGCCCGCACACTAACCCAGTTTGAGCATCCCAATCTTATCAAGGTATTTAACGTCTTCGAGGCAAACAACACCGCCTATATGGTCATGAACTATGAAAAAGGTGAAAGTCTAAAACAAATTCATCGGCGTAAAAAAAATTTTACTGAAGAAGAATTAATGTCAATTATGTTACCGCTATTGAGCGGACTCCAGAAAATTCACACCAAAGGTTTTGTTCACAGAGACATCAAACCGGGAAATATTTTTTTGAGAGAGGACAGGTCCCCGGTGCTTCTGGATTTCGGGTCTGCAAGAAAAACAGAATCGACCAATCCCCAAACACTCACAAACTTTGTCTCCCCTGGCTATGCACCTATAGAGCAGTATGCCAGTAAAAGTGATAAACAAGGACCCTGGACAGATATTTATGGCCTTGCTGCCACGGTTTATAAACTTGTTGTTGGTGTTGCACCTTTGAATGCCATCGATCGCAGTGAAGCAATTACCAACGATCATAAGGACTGTTATATTCCTCTTGTTGACATCGTTGCAGATAAATATTCAAACAGTTTTTTATCTGCTCTGGATCATGCCCTGGCATTCAGGGCCCAGGAAAGACCACAGGACATTAGGTCCTGGGTCGAAGAATTTGATGTCGGTGATTTTGAACTGGATACCGAACCAACATCATCGACTAGTAACGTCAAAAGCTTTTCAGTTGATGATTCAGAAGTTGACTTTATTGATATCAGCCGAGCCAGCTGGAGAAGCGATACTGAGAAAAACACAGAAAAAACAATTACTTATGATGGTGATGAAACCACCATTACTGCCGTATTATGGGACAATGCAAGCATCTGGCGCAAACGAATGGTCGTATCATTAGTTCTGTTACTGGTTGTCTCAGCAGCAGTACTAACCGCATATACGTCCATGACTCCGGATACCAATCGCCCCGTGGCTTTACAGAATGAATCCATGGATGAAACATCGCTAACAGGAACCGCCAATGCAGAGGCATCAGGATCCGGTGAAACAATTATAGAGGCCACATCAGAGACCGGCGCGCCAGCATCCAGCAGCGAGGAAGCGCCAGATGTTGCATCGCTTGCAGTCGAAAACCTGGCGGCAGAACAGGAAGGGGAAGTTAACGAGGTTCAACTGTTATTGACCAGTGCTGCAGAAAATTTTAAAAAACTGAACCTTACCAAGCCTCCAGGCAGAAATGCCTATGACCTGTATAAACAGGTCATCAAACTAGACCCGAAAAACTCCGAGGCCGAAAACGGGATTAGGAAGATATCAGATACTTATATCAACATGGCATATGTCGCTCTGGACAAGGACAAGACATTTGAAGCCAGGCGTTATATTAACAAGGCTGAGGAAATCTGGCCGGATTCAAATAAAATAGATCCTGCAAGAAAGGCATTGAATAACAAACTTGCAGAAAAATATGTTCGGGAGAATCCTGAGCGCCAATACGAAAGAAACAATACAGAAACCAATACAGAAACCAATACTGCTGACACACCATCCGAAAGTAACAACCTGATCGATAGTATCCGTTCCTTGTTCGAGTAGTTACTTATCAATCCTAATTACATTTGTTTCGATCAAACCGGATTCATTCAGGACAATTTGCCTGTACCCCGGGTTCTGTTCATCTTTAATGTAATGTTCAGTTTCCGGCCTGAATTGCACGCACGTCGAAGGCGTAGCCATTAACAATATATTACCCCTTGTACAGTTAAAGTCCTGGTGAATGTGTCCCCAGAGTATTGCCTTGATATTAGAATGCCCATCAACGATAGTAAAAAATTCTTCAGGATTCTCCAGCGACATGGCATCCATCCAGGGGCTGTTTATTGAGATAGGAGGGTGATGTAAACAGATTAGAACATTTCGTTGCTTACTCTGTGCCAATGCGCCGTCAAGATATTCAATCTGTTTTTGTCCCAGCCTGCCTGAGTGAGTATCCGGAATATAAGTGTTAAGCAGAATAATATGCCAATGATTGAGGATGATCTGACTAGATATACCGATCCCCGATCGGGGGAGTGCTTCTTTCATCAGTTCGGGATTATCGTGATTACCTGGCAAACAAAATACAGGGGCATTCAATAATTTCAGTGACTTCACAAGATTATCATAAGCAGCAGGTACAGGGTCATGAACCAGGTCGCCCGTCACAAGAACAATATCAGGCCTGAAGCCAGAAAAATTCACATGCTCGATGACTGCATCCAGGGATACGGAAGTATAAATACCGTCTAAAGTTTCTTCTATATCTGAGAATATATGTGTGTCGGTTAACTGTACAAGCTTAACTGTGTTTTTCTCATGAAGTTCAGGCATAATCTCTTACCCAGTATAGCTTATACCTTAATTACCTGAAAACAGAGGCAGACTTTTAAATCATGACGCTTAAAAGCATAAACCTGACAGAAGACATCTATAACTATTTGTTATCAGTCTCGCTAAGAGAAACACTGGTACAAAAAGCCTTGCGCGAAGAAACGGCCGGACATCCTCAGTCTATGATGCAAATCGCTCCGGAACAGGGACAGTTCATGACCCTGTTACTGAAACTTATTAACGCTAGAAAAGTAATGGAAATAGGTGTATTTACTGGTTACGGCACCCTTGCGATGGCAAGGGGCATTCCTGATGATGGTAAAATCATAGCTTGCGATATCAACAAGAAAGATACTGCTATAGCAACAAAATTCTGGTCAATGGCCGGCGTCAGTCACAAAATTTCCCTGGAACTGGCGCCCGCTTTGGATACCATGTCCCGGCTCATTGATAAAGGTCATCGAGGTACATTTGATTTTGTATTTATTGATGCCGATAAACCGGAATATCCTGACTATTACAAACTGGCATTGGAGTTAATAAGAACAGGCGGATTGATAATGGTCGATAATGTGCTCTGGTCGGGGAAACCGGCTTCCCCCGTGGAAACAGACAGGGACACACTGGCAATTCGTGACTTCAATGCAAAGCTGCATGAAGATAAGCGTATTTTTCTGAGTATGCTGCCCGTGGCTGACGGGATAACACTTGCAGTAAAGATCTAGTGGCGCGAATAAAAATCTTCAACCCTTGAAATATCACGCGTAATTTCCATAACCGGAAGGCTTGCAAGCACCTGTTTACCATAGGACTTGGTCAATAGCCGCGGGTCACATATAGTCAATACTCCATAATCAGACGAATCCCTAATCAATCGCCCTATGCCCTGCTTCAAGTTGATAATAGCCTGAGGTAACTGATATTCCATAAACGGATTAGAACCGCTTGCCTGCATTTTTTCAGCCCTTGCTCTGAATACAGGATCATCAGGCGGCATAAATGGTAGCTTGTCAATAATTACACTTGAGAGTGAATCACCCTTTACATCTACACCTTCCCAAAAACTGCTGGTGCCGAGTAAAACAGCGTGCCGTGTATTACGAAATTCCTCCAGTAGTTCAGTCCTGGGTGCCTGCCCCTGTATCAACAAGGAATATTCCATCCTTGCTTGCAATATATCACCAGCCTCACGTAAGGCACGATGACTGGTAAATAAAAGGAATGTATGGCCCTGACTGGCTTTTATTACTGGCAACGCTGTATTGATCACGGACCGGGTATATTCAGGCATTCCCGGTTCAGGCAAATTTGCCGGCAAATACAGCAAGGCCTGTTGCTGGTAATTAAATGGGCTGGGCAAGGCAACTGTATTACATTCGGTCAAACCCAGTTGCCTGGAAAAATGACTAAAATCTTTTTTGACCGCCAGAGTGGCAGATGTGTAAATACAGGTAGCATCATGCTGATTAATTCTTTCCTTGAACATTGACGAAACATCAAGTGGTGTTTGGTGCAGAAAGAAACTGTTGCCTCTTGTCTCTAGCCATTGAACCTGGTCATCGAGAACTCTTTCACTGTAATCTTTGAACTGTCCCAGAAGGCTTGAAGTGCGTAGCCAGGAATTTTCTAGGGACTTGGAGCGCATGGAGACCTTGTCCAACAATCTTTCCATGTTACCTAAGGATTGATGCAATTGTCTGCTCGCTGTTTTTATTGCTGTACTTTTTAGAAGTTCTCCCCAGGATTCACGCCGATCTGTCTCGCCCAGAGACAAACGAAAATTCTGTATTCCCTTTCTCAAGGTATCCATCAATTGATCAACATCTTTAATATCTTTCGCATCTGCAAGGAACGCAGTGCGTGTATCATTAACCAAATTGATTATCTGTCTGCTGCTAATTGTTAATCCGAAAAATGTGGCGGCAAGTTCCGGCAATTGATGGGCTTCATCAAAGATTATCACTTCGGCACGGGGCAGTAATTCACCGAAACCGGTTTCCTTGAGGGCCAGATCAGCCATCAACAAGTGATGATTAACAACCAGTAATGTGGCATCCTGCGCCTTGCGTCTGGCCTGAAGTACAAAGCATTCATTATAGAACTCACATTCCTGACCAAGACAGTTATCAGTTGTTGACGTAATAGTAGGTTTCAAGGGTGAATCCTCCGGCAAATCCATTAATTCTCCCAGATCGCCGGTTTTGGTCTCTGAATGCCAGGTCCTGATCATCTGTAGCCTGTATTGATCCTTGGATTTAAATAATGATCCAATCTGCTCATATTCACGGAGTCTTAATTTGCACAAGTAGTTATTACGACCCTTGAGCAAAGCTGTGTTTACAGCTGCACCCAATGACCTGTTAATAATCGGCAGATCTTTTTGATATAATTGATCCTGTAAATGCTTAGTGCCTGTTGAGATAATGACTTTCTTTCCTGACAAAATCGCCGGAACAAGATAGGCATAGGTTTTACCGGTTCCTGTACCGGCCTCGCAGACCAATGAAACTTCATTATTAATAGCTTCTTCAATTTTTATTGCGAGAGCCTTCTGCTCGTCCCGATGAACGTAATCATCAAGATTTCGGCTTAGTGGCCCATCATTAGTGAAGATATCAGTACTGGTAATCATGCTCAGGCATTGTTTATTGGAAACGCAAGAACTTCCCGGATATGACTTGCCTTTGACAAAACCATTAATAAACGATCAAGGCCCAGAGCTACACCGGCACTTTCTGGCATACCCGATTCAAGTGCTGATAGAAATTTTCTGTCAATGGGGTAAAGGGTTTTATTTTGTTTTGATCTCTGCTGCAAATCTGATTTAAAGCGCTGCTTTTGCTCATGGGGATCACAAAGTTCATGAAAACCATTGGCAATCTCCAGTCCCTGGATAAAAAGTTCAAATCGTGCCGCTGTTACCGGCTCACCTCCACTGAGGCGCGCCAGAGCAGCCTGGGCTTGGGGAAAATCAAATACAAAAACACTACCTTTATCCCTCAATCTTGAGATGACATAGTGGTTGAAAACAAAGTCCAGCAATTCATTGTAATCTTCAACAGCAGGACTCAGACCAGCATCACGGCCCAGTTTTATTAACTGCTTGCGGCTAATGGCATGTGGATCAAACCCTGTTAGCTCGAGAAATACATCTGCATAACTTATTCTTGCCGGTTTCTGCAAACCCAGGTAGTCGAGTAGTGATTCAATTTCATTCATCAATTCATGATGATCAAAACCCGGACGGTACCATTCGAGCATCGTAAATTCCGGATTATGATAGCGCCCAGACTCTTCATCCCTAAAGGCCCGGCTTATCTGAAAAATTGAGCCAGATCCAGCGGCCAATAACCGCTTCATATGAAACTCTGGCGAGGTTTGCAGATAGAGCCTGCTACCGGATTCAGTGTGAAGACGGGTTTCAAAACTGCATATATTTGGATCAGTTGCAGTAGATGACGCCAGGATCGGAGTTTCAACTTCCATAATACCGGCTTCATTCATGAACTGTCGGACCTTGCGCAATATCTCTGCCCGCAGTTTCAAAGTTGATTGATCAACTACGGGATTCCAATCTAAATTTGCCATCGCATGGAAAACCATTTAGTGCTAGCTGGCACGGCTGACATAACTGCCAGTCCGTGTGTCTATCTTGATCAATTCACCATTTTCAACAAACAGAGGCACTTTAACAACGGCGCCGGTTTCAAGGGTCGCAGGCTTGGTGCCACCGGTGGCCGTATCCCCTCTTACCCCCGGATCGGTTTCGGTAATTTGCAAGGTGACAAAGTTCGGAGCAGTGACAGATAACGGGCTACCATTCCAGAGCGTTACTGTGCATATTTCCTCTCCCTTGAGCCACTGCGCAGCCTCACCGGCAGCATTCTTATCGGCAGCGTATTGCTCATAGTTACTCGGGTCCATAAAATGCCACAATTCCCCGTCGCTATAGAGATATTGGACTTCAATTTCCAGTACATCCGCTGAATTCAGGGTTTCTCCTGATTTAAAAGTCCGTTCTATGACGCGGCCTGTCTTAAGATTGCGGAGCTTGACCCGGTTGAAGGCCTGTCCCTTTCCCGGTTTAACATATTCATTTTCTACAATTGCGCAGGGGTCATTGTCCAGCATGACTTTTAATCCGGACTTGAACTCGTTGGTACTGAAGGTCGCCATAGATTCCTCATTCTTATTCACATGTGTTAAAAAGGCATATCATACATTGAAGCACTCTGATAATGCATATACAGACAGTAAATTGGCAAAAAGTCATGCAATCGACCTATAAAGATCCACATGCATTATTGAATAAGCTGGGATTGTCTGGCATTGATAGTAATTTGTCTGAGCAGGCAGCACAGGAATTTCCTCTGCGCGTGCCCCAGTCTTACCTGGAAAATATCAAGCCAGGTAATCCGGCTGATGCACTCCTGCTTCAGGTATTGCCGACCAGGCAAGAGGACGTGAGGGATGCAGCTTATACTACCGACCCGTTGCAGGAAAGTAGTTACCAGCCGGTCCCGGGTTTATTACATAAATACCGGCACAGGGCCTTGCTGATTGCTACCGGTGCATGCGCGATTCATTGCCGCTATTGTTTCAGAAGACATTTTCCCTACGCGGATGCCAATCCGTCTGAGAATACATGGTCCGGTGCATTGAACTACCTGATGAAGGACAAGTCCATCAAGGAAATCATCCTCAGTGGCGGAGATCCGTTAACCCTATCCAACAACAGGCTTTCCAGGTTGGTGGAATTGCTCATCGGGATTCCTCATCTGAAAAGACTCAGGATTCATACCCGGATTCCCGTGGTTATGCCCTGCCGTATCGATGAAGATTTGATTGAGCTTCTTACTACGACACGGCTGCAACCCGTGGTTGTTATACATAGCAATCACGCCAACGAGTTCGGTGACAAGGCACGCCAGGCCATACGAAAACTGTATTTTGCTCGAATCCCGTTATTCAACCAGTCTGTGCTGCTTAGGGGCGTCAATGATTCTGCTGAAACCCTCACAGAGTTGAGTGAATCATTGTTTGCTATGGGTATTATCCCCTATTATTTACACTTGCTGGACAAGGTAGAGGGGGCCGCACATTTTCATGTCCCCCTTTACAGGGCCAAAAGCCTGATGCAGTCATTAAGAGAGACACTTCCGGGCTACCTGGTGCCGAAGCTGGTCAAGGAAATCGCTGGGGAAACAGCCAAGGTCCCCGCGGAACTACTGGATGCTGAATGATCTCCACTCTGGTACTGTTGATTTGATTATTCATATAATACTTTATATTTATAATTAAGTATTTAACTTAACATATTGAATTAAAACAAAATATTTCAGGATTTTTTATGTCTAAGCCATTGGTCAATAATGTTCTGCTGATAGATGATTCCGTTGATACACGCAACTTACTGATCCACTTTTTCAATAGCATTTCTCCAGAGACCAAAATCACCGAATATGATCCGATTGAATCTGGCAAACCATCGGCCAGTTTCAACTGGTCTGAATTTGATCTGCTGATCCTGGATTACGATCTTGGCAACGGTGAAAACGGCCTTGAGTGGTTACGCGAATTCAAGACCTCAACCGAGTTTCCTGCAACCTTGATACTGACAGCCAAGGATGACGAGGAGCTGGTGGTGAAGGCACAGAAGTATGGGGCCCAGGGGTTCATTCGCAAGGAAAAACTCAGCAAAAAATGGTTTATTCAGGTAATCCGGAAAGCTTTGGAAGAATACCTCGATCAAACCATGGAGGCTATATCCCGGAAAGTGAAAGTCCATCATTATAACAAGGAAAAATTTCTCAAATTACTCAAAACCCTGCATGTAAAAGATGCCATCGCCCTGCTCAAGATAGATGGATTTAATGAGATTTCAGAAAAACTTGAAGCAGAAAAGACAGACAAATTTGTCAAGTTCCTGACTGACATCATCCAGGAAACCATTATTAATAACGGCATGGAAGGGACTTTTACCCGGATCAAGGAGTCTGTAATCGGTATATTGCTGCATAACCGGGAACACGCTGCCATAGAGCAATTTGCCAAAAAACTTTGTGAAGAATTTGATCAATCTCCATTTCAACTGGAAGGTGCTGAGATTGATTACTCGATCAGCCTCGGCTTGGTAGAAATAAAGGGCGGAAAATCAAAAGTGTCTGAACTGCTTCAGGCTGTAGATTCAGCCAGTGCTACTGCAAGAAAACAAAACGGAAATTCCTATGCATTTGCCTCGGAAGAAACAAAAACAGATGAAACATTGAATACCGAAATGGCAAAGGAAATTATCAGTGCGGTAAAAGAAGAAAATTTTGTTCCCCTTTTCCAGCCATTGGTGCAAATATCTGATGCTGGCCATCCGCTCTATTCTGAATTATTTCAAACGACAACCAACTTGATTGATTCACAGGGCAGTTCTATTGATCCCAAGGAATTTTTGCCAATACTGGAAAAAGCAAATACGTTAAATACGCTTGACCGATGGGTTTCCCGCCATTGTATTGTTGAGCTGTCTAAACTAAACAGAAAAGAAAATAGGAATTTTGGAATATTTGTTTCACTTTCAAAACAATCACAAAGTGACAAAGGATTATCGGACTGGCTAGACAAGATAATCAGACGGCTGAAAATGCCTGATCTTGGCAAGTATGTAATATTCGAAATTAATGCTGCAGATTTTCTAGAAAACACGCGTGAAGCCAAGATGCAATTAAATAAACTGCGAATTAAATTAAAATCACCTATCGCCCTGACACACATCGAAGACCTTGAAACTCTGGATAAATGTTTGCAAGCCGAGAAATTTGATTTTGTGTTTTTCTCACCAGAGCATAACTCCCAGGGTAAAATGGACGCAGGATTAATTCAGAATATCGCATCACTGGCCAAAGAAAATGGTGCGATATCTGTGGCTAGCAAGATTGATTCAGGGGAATATATGATGATAGCCACCAGCTCGGGCGTCGATTATGTTCTGGGGCTATTCGTACAACCCCCTATGGAAAATATTCTGTCATCTGAAGCAGTCGTTGTCTAACTGTCCGGCATATCCCCGAATTTCAGTTTAAGACGGCTGACATTTCTATATCCTCGCGGTAACAGGTTTCCCCGTTTGCCTCTCTCACCCAGACTCTCAACAAGGTCCTTGTATTTGAGAACCAACTTGCGCTGCCCCGCTATAATGTCCAACCCCGTATTATCAGGTACAGCGGTGATAGCCACCAGCGTTTCTTCACCGGACTTGAATTTTGCGGTTAGGATATTGAGAATCTTGAGACCCTTGCCTTTACCCAGTATGGGTAATTCACTTGCCTTGATAACCAGCATTCTCCCGGTACTCGAGACGGCTACAATGAGATCAGTGGTGATATCACGAATTAATGAAGGCGGCAATACTCTGCCTCCCCTGGGTACTGATACTACAGCTTTCCCGTTTCGATTCCTGGTATATATGTCATCTAGTCTGGTGACAAACCCGTAACCGGCGTTACTGGCTAGTAGATAAACAGTATCACCATTACCGAGCATCACACCTTCAAAAGTTGCACCATCTGGGGGATTCAGCCGGCTGGCTACCGGTTCACCAAGGCCACGGGCCGATGGCAGCGTGTGGGCCGGCAAACCATAACAGCGCCCGGCCGAATCAAGAAATATAGCGTTTTGATTACTGCGGCCCAATGCTGATGATTTAAAAGAATCACCGCTGCGGTAACTGAGTGTATCCGGCTCAATATCATGCCCCTTTGCCGAGCGCACCAAACCCTTGCTTGAGAGAACCACGGTCACGGGTTCAGTCACTACAAGTTCACTTTTATCCATGGCCCTTGCTCCTGAGCGTTCTTTCAGGGGTGACATCCGTTCATCGCCATAGGCTTCGGCATCTTCTTTGATCTCATTACGAACCAGTGTTTTCAGGCGCTGTCTGGATTTCAATGTTTGCTGGAGTGATTTGTGTTCTTTCTCCAGCTCATTCAGCTCACCCTTGATGCGAATTTCTTCCAACTTTGCCAATTTGCGCAATTTGAGTTCCAGAATTGCTTCAGCTTGGACATCGGTTAGCTTAAAGTGCTTTATGAGTGATTGTTTAGGTTTGTCTTCTTCGCGAATAATCCGGATTACTTCATCAATATTCAGGTAGGCGATCATCAGACCCTTGAGGATATGGATCTGTTGTTCAACCTTGTCCAGCCTGAATTGCAAACGCCTACGTACGGTCTCCATGCGATATTGCAACCACTCAACCAGGATTGTCCTAATGTCTTTGACCTGGGGCCTGCCATTAATACCAATCATGTTCAGATTTACCCGGTAATTTTTTTCGAGATCCGTTGTTACAAAAAGATGTGACATCAGGTCTTCAAGATTAACGCGATTGGATCTCGGCACCAGGACCAGGCGAGTTGGATTTTCATGATCAGATTCATCACGCAAGTCATCCAGCATCGGCAGTTTTTTTGCCTGCATTTGTGAACCAATTTGTTCAAGAATTTTGCTGCCGGAACTCTGGTAAGGAAGTGCCGTAATAACGATGTTACCGTCTTCTTTTTCCCAGACCGCACGCATCTTGATTGAGCCAGAACCGGTCTTGTAGATATTCTTGATATCCTTGACCGGTGTAATAATTTCTGCATGGGTGGGGTAATCCGGTGCTTTGATGTGTTTACATAATTCTGTAATTGTCGCCTTTGGTGATTGCAACAGATGCATGCAGGCCTTGCTCACTTCCAGCAGGTTATGTGGCGGGATGTCCGTTGCCATACCTACAGCAATGCCTGTCGTGCCATTCAGAAGTATGTTAGGCAACCTTGACGGCAGCAATTTGGGTTCAGTTAACGTGCCGTCAAAGTTAGGAACCCAGTCTACTGTGCCCTGGCCCAGTTCACCAAGCAGGGTATCGGCGTAGGCTGTCAACTTGGACTCTGTATAGCGCATGGCAGCAAATGACTTGGGATCGTCTATTGAACCCCAGTTTCCCTGACCATCGATTAGTGGATAGCGATAGGTGAACGGCTGGGCCATGATAACCATCGCCTCATAACAGGCCGAATCACCATGCGGATGAAACTTGCCAATCACATCACCCACGGTTCGGGCTGACTTTTTAAACTTGGCAGTTGATTTAAGACTAAGCTCGGACATCGAATAAATGATCCGACGCTGGACCGGTTTCAGACCATCACCGATATGTGGCAGCGCCCGATCCAGAATGACATACATGGAATAATTCAGATATGCCTTTTCAGTGAATTCATGCAGCGGTTGCTGCTCGATGTTTTCAAAATCAAGACTGAGTGTCTCGTTCACCTGTTACCTCCGGATAACCCACTATTATTTGTCATGAAAATGAAACTTTATTCCCTTAATTAAATTAAATTATAAAGCTGCTCATGAATGCGATTTTGCGAGGAGCAAAATGAATATGGAGAACAATTCTAATCATGTGAAAAAATTTGATATTGTCCGAATTGTATTTTAAAACCAGTGGCAAAACTTTCATTGATATTAGTTCCCGGGTACTGGAAGAATACCTAGACGCCATATATGATGATTCTCCTTCTACTGCCATGGAGCAGTACCTGTCCTGATCAGAGTGTCGCCACGTCACCTTTTTTTTCCAGCCAGCCTTTCCTGTCCTGAGCCCTTTTCTTGGCCAATAACATATCCAGTATCTGATCTGCTTTTTTGTCTTTTTCCAGGGTCAATCTCACCAGTCTTCGGGTTTCAGGTGCCATGGTCGTTTCCCGTAACTGTGTGGGATTCATTTCACCCAGGCCCTTGAATCGCTGGACATTAACCTTGCCGGTTTTCTTTTCTGCCGCTATCTGGTCCAGAACCCCGGCTTTCTCTGCATCATCCAGCGCATAATAGACATCTTTACCAACATCGATGCGGTACAGGGGCGGCATGGCGACATAGATATGCCCGGCCTCAACCAGTGGCCTGAAATGTCTGACAAACAAGGCGCATAACAGGGTCGCAATATGTAACCCGTCTGAATCGGCATCTGCCAGGATACATATCTTTCCATAACGCAAACCATCAAGCTTGCCGGAGCCCGGATCGACCCCGATAGCCACGGCGATGTCATGAACTTCCTTCGAAGACAATACCTCACCGGACTCAACCTCCCAGGTATTCAATATCTTGCCCCTGAGTGGCATCACAGCCTGGTACCCTCTATCGCGGGCCTGTTTGGCCGATCCCCCGGCCGAATCACCCTCTACCAGAAACAATTCTGTAACGCTGGCATCCTGCATGGTGCAATCAACCAGTTTGCCAGGCAATGGCGGGCCACCGGTGATTTTTTTCCGGACTATTTGGCGGTTGGCTTTCTGCCTTTTTTGCGCACGGTCTATGGCAAGTTCTGCAATTCGTTCACCGGTCTCAACAAACTGGTGCAACCATTGACTGAATTCATCCTTAACCACACCGGCAACAAAAGTGGTACATTCCCGGGAAGAAAGACGTTCCTTGGTCTGTCCGGAGAACTGGGGATCATCCAGCTTGACAGACAAAAGGTAACTGCAGCGGTCAAAAACATCATCAGCTGTGAGTCTTACGCCTCTGGGTAACAGGTTACGCGATTCACAGAATTCTCTCATAGCCTCCAGCAATCCCTGTCTCAAGCCGTTGGTATGGGTACCGCCCTGAGGTGTAGGCACGAGGTTAACATAGCTCTCAGTAACGAGTTCGCCTTCTTCCGGGCACCAATGAATGGCCCAGTCGACAGTTTCATTGGTTCCCTCCATATTACCCATAAACGGTTCTGCAGGAACCAATTCCACCCTGGATAGCTGTTCAGCTAAATAACCCTTGATGCCATTTTCATATTGCCACTCGTGCTTGTCTTTGGAATCTTCAATGTTCAATTGAACCATCAGACCAGGACAGAGTACGGCCTTTGCCCGCAAAACATGCATCAGCTTGTTTAAGGCAAATTTGGTGGTATCAAAATACTTGGGATCAGGCTGAAACCGAATGGTGGTCCCTGTGTTCCTAGCGCCGACCTTGCCCTTGACCTTAAGGCTGGATTTTTTTTCACCACCGGCGAAGGACATGTAATGTTCCTTGCCATCACGCTTGACCCACACTTCCAGCTTTTTGGACAGGGCATTAACCACGGAGACACCTACTCCATGTAATCCTCCTGAGAATTTGTAATTCTTCCTGGAAAATTTACCACCGGCATGCAAACGAGTGAGAATAACTTCAACACCTGAAACTTTTTCACCGGGATGAATATCAGTCGGCATACCGCGGCCATCATCAGTCACCGTTACTGAGCCGTCCTTGTGCAAGGTGACTTCGATCTTTTTAGCATAAGCGGCAATCGCTTCATCCACACTGTTATCAATGACTTCCTGAACCAGATGGTTGGGCCGGGATGTGTCGGTATACATTCCCGGTCTTTTGCGCACGGGATCAAGCCCGGTCAGGACCTCAATATCAGCAGCATCGTAATTTCTGGACACGCAGCAACTACCTCAAGGGAAAAAAGACGGGCTTCAGGTATGGAAGTGCAATGTACCATAAAACCGGCAATTGCAGCACTGACACCGGCACAGGGAGGCCGGTGACAGGTATCTTAAGGTCCCAGATCCTGGATCAGGGATTGGCGGAGATTGTCAGCAAGCGAATCGACTCTATACCGGTAAACCGGGTGGTCAATACCCGCAGAGATTGGGGCACCTCCCTTGAGGTCCTTGATCATTTCATCATCCAGCTCAAATCGCAAGAAATGTACAGAAGATGTCTTCTCCTCGGTATCACGTTCCAGATCTTCGTCTGCGATGGGGTTGACCGGTTTGTGATCGCCAATCTTGATCCAGATGGTGTCTTCAATACCAATCATCCTGGCCAGTTGCTTTTTCCGCTCATTCTCATCAGAAAATTCGATCATGAACGTCGCCTTCCAGTTTTTGCCATCCGGAATTAACGGGTTATAGGCATTCAGCTCTTCCTGGATACCGGCTATATCAAAAATCTTTTCTATCCGTAACATTTCCTGGATTTGATATTGCATGGTCAGTACATCTTCAAAATATAACGTGGCATTCGGACCAATAGGTAATCTCCGGTTCTTTTTGTGCTCAAGTACCTTTTGCCGGAAATCATTTCGAATCTCCGAATATTGTTCAAGGGTAAATAGCTTATCTCTGTCTAGTTTCTGCATGTTTTCAAGTCTAGATTCCATATGCCTGCTTCAAGAGAGTAAACGGGTTATTTGCATGGTTACTGTCTTTCATTCCGATTGTTATCTGATCTCCGGCCATCGGGCAATCACTGATATAATGGTCCACTTCTGCTTTCTTGATTTTGTTGACTACCGGCTGGCAGATCTTTATGGAAATATCATGACATTCACTTTTGACAGCATAAGTACCGTCATGGCCGGTGCAACGTTCTATTAATTCGATGCTGGTATCCGGTACCAAAGCCAGAATATCACGGGTTTTCAGGCCGATATTCTGCACACGTTGATGACAGGGTGCATGGTAGGCTATCTTCCCCAGGGATGACTTGAATTCGGTATTGAATTTACCGGCCTTGTGCCTGAGTGAAAGATATTCAAACGGGTCAAAAATGCGTGCCTTCACCCGCTGAACATCCTCATTATCCGGAAACATCAGCGGGAATTCCTGCTTGAACATCAGGACGCAGGACGGAATCGGCGTAACGATATCCCAGCCCGCATCAATGAGATTGATTAATTCAGGGATATTGAACTTCATGGACTCTTCCACTGCGTCCAGATCACCCAATTCCAGCTTGGGCATGCCACAGCATTTTTCCTTGCGAGTAAGTCGCACGGCTATCCCGTTATGCCTGAATACCGAGATCATATCCTCGACCATATCCGGTGCATTTCGGTTGCCGTAACAGGTTGTAAAAACAGCGACCTTGCCAGTGGTAAATTCCGTGGGTGCTGCTTCTATAGGAGTTACTTCTTCCCTGAACCGTTTCCTGAGGTTGTTACTGTGAAATTCAGGTAACTTTGCTTCCGGGTGGATTCCGACCATCTTGTTCATAGTCTTGCGTACCAGCCCGGAATTATTCATTACATTAACCGACTGAGCAATGATGGGAATGCCGGCAATGCTTCCCACAGCATCTGTTGAAGTCAGCAGCTTGTCCCTAAACTTGTTCTTACCCTGCTTGTGGCGGATAGCCTTGGCCTGCAGCATCAAGTGAGGGAAATCAACGTTCCATTCATGCGGGGGAACATAGGGGCACTTGGTCATATAACACAGATCACAATAGTAACAGTGATCGACCACTTGCCAGTAGTCTTGCTTGGACACCCCATCCACTTCCATGGTAATGGATTCATCGATAAGGTTGAACAGCGTAGGAAAGGCATTGCAGAGACTCACGCAACGGCGGCATCCATGACAGATATCAAAGACCCGCTCAAGCTCCGAGAACAGCGCACCCTCGTTATAATACTCGGGGTCCTGCCACTTGATGGGATGCCGGGTAGGTGCCTCCAGGCTCCCTTCCCGGTGTCCGTTTTCAGAATTGGCCATAGGTATCAGAGTTTCAGTTGCTGTAAAAACCGAACCGGGCAGAGGACCCGGTTCTGATTAAGATGCAGGTAACGCTGTTTCCCTGATCAGATGCTATCCAGGGCCTTCTGAAAACGGTTGGCATGTGAGCGTTCAGCCTTGGCCAGCGTCTCGAACCAGTCAGCTATTTCATCAAACCCCTCATCACGGGCCTCCTTCGCCATGCCCGGATACATGTCCGTGTATTCGTGAGTTTCACCGGCAATGGCTGCCTTCAAGTTTAATGTCGTGTTGCCGATCGGTTCACCAGTGGCCGGATCCCCGACTTCTTCGAGGTATTCCAGGTGTCCGTGGGCGTGTCCGGTCTCACCTTCAGCCGTAGAGCGGAAAACGGCAGATACATCATTAAAACCCTCGACATCGGCTTTTTGAGCGAAATAGAGGTAACGACGGTTTGCCTGAGATTCGCCGGCAAATGCAGCCTTCAAGTTTTCTTCAGTTTTACTGCCTTTGAGTTCCATGATATACCTCTAGAACAAATTTAGACTGTTTCTAAATTATAATAAAAGTAATTTACATAAGCAAGATAGGGGCTGTCAACGCTCGGTGAAAGCAGGTCAAAACGGTGGTCTTGACGGTGCATAATACAATAGAATTGCGCTTCACCTTAATTCAACAAATTGGATAACAAACAGGAAAACACCGTGCCCCAAAAACAGGCAGAACTGAACTTTGAGGCTTCCATCAAGGAACTGGAGACACTGGTCAATAAGATGGAGGAAGGTAACCTCAGTCTGGAAGATTCACTGAAATACTTTGAACGTGGTGTTACCCTCACCCGCCAATGCCAGCAGGCCCTCGCTGATGCAGAACAGAAAGTAAAGATACTCCTGGAAAAGGAGGGTAAAGCCGGGCTCCAGGATTTCGAACCCGAAGATCCTCCGGAATAAGAATATTCATGTCATTAAATGAACGCCTGCAGGTCTACCGGTCCTGCGTCGAGAATGCGCTTGAGCACTGGTTGCCGGACAGCAATGTCCAACCCGCCCATCTGCATGAGGCCATGCGCTACTCGGTCCTGAGTGATGGCAAACGGATTCGCCCGGTCCTGGTATTTGCCACCGGGGAAGCCTTTGCAGTACCGCTGGAACAACTGGAAAGTCCGGCCTGTGCGGTAGAGTTGATCCACGCCTATTCCCTGATTCATGATGACTTGCCGGCCATGGACGATGATGACCTGAGGCGTGGCCGCCCCACCTGTCATAAGGCCTTTGACGAGGCTACCGCCATACTGGCGGGTGATGCCCTGCAGGCACTGGCCTTTCACATCCTGGCACATACCACAACTATTAAAGTCGGTGCAGAACAACGGCTTCGTATGATTGACATTCTGGCCCGGGCCAGTGGTTCCCGGGGCATGGCCGGGGGACAGGCCATTGATTTGGCAGCGGTTGGCAAAAAGCTCAACTTGGCAGAGCTTGAAAATATGCATATCCATAAAACCGGGGCACTGATCCGTGCCAGTGTTGAACTTGGGGCATTGTGCTCAGCTGATATCCAGAAGCCGGCCTTTGATAATGTCTCACATTATGCCAAATGCATCGGTTTGGCCTTCCAGATCCAGGACGATATCCTGGACGTTGAAGGTGACACAGAGACGCTAGGTAAGCCCCAAGGCTCGGATATTGAGAGAAACAAGCCTACCTACCCCGAGTTACTGGGCATGGAAAGTGCCAAAAAAGCGGCTGCAGATTTACATACACAGGCTCTCGAGAGCCTGTCAGATTTTGATCAGAGCGCCGATCCATTGCGATGGATCGCGGACTATATCGTCCAACGGCAAAAATAAAAACCGTCTATAATCAATAATGTCAATGACTTGAGCGTCATTGGAGGTCAACACCCATACAATGGTAAAATAGATTAACAATAAATATTCACCGATGCATACTGAGGCAATAGACAAATTCATGGATCAGCGCGTTAAGGACGAGCAGGAAATTCCTGACGTTCAGAACACCAAGGATAACCGTCACATACCTATTGAAAAGGTAGGTATCAAGGACATTAGTCATCCTATCGTAGTCAGCGATCGTAATGGTGGCGAGCAGCATACCGTTGCTAATTTCAACATGTATGTGAACCTGCCTCACAATTTCAAGGGCACACACATGTCCCGTTTCGTGGAAATCCTCAATAACCACGAATATGAAATCACGGTAAAGTCTTTCAAGTACATGCTTGAGGAAATGACCAAATTACTGAACGCCCAGTCAGGTCATATAGAAATGAGTTTCCCGTATTTCATGACCAAGGCGGCCCCGGTTTCAGGGGTTAAAAGCCTTATGGATTACGATGTCTCCTTCATTGGAGAGATCATGGATGGCAAGACTAACGTTGTTATTAAGGTTATTGTGCCGGTGACAACCCTCTGTCCGTGTTCAAAAAATATTTCAGCGTATGGGGCACATAACCAGCGCTCTCACATTACGGCGAAGGTAAAGACCCGGACCTTCGTCTGGATTGAGGAACTCATAGAAACTATAGAGAAAGTGGCTTCCTGTGAACTTTATGGCCTGTTGAAACGCCCCGATGAAAAATATGTTACGGAACACGCCTATGATAATCCCAAGTTTGTTGAAGATATCGTCCGGGATGTGGCCCTAGAATTTAACAAGGAAGACCGCATTGCTGCCTATTCTGTCGAATCCGAGAACTTCGAGTCCATTCACAACCACTCGGCCTATGCCAAGCTTACTCATGACAAGGAAGCTGCAAAGGCGAGCTGAAGATAGATATTTAACATTAAAATATCTAGATAAATTATTGATTTAAATATATTATATAATTCCAATACGCTCTTGTTTGGCCTTTTGCCAGAGTATCTCCATTTCCTCCTGTGAGGCTTCCTCGAGGTCTTTGCCATCCTTGCGCAAGGATTTCTCTATGTAATGAAATCGGTCAAGGAACTTTCGGTTGGCAAATCGCAGGGCACCCTCAGCGCTGATCCCCAGATGTCTGGACAGATTGATACAACTGAATAAGAGATCGCCCACCTCCTCAGTCAGCACTGCTTGGTTCGAATCAGAAACCAGTTCGGCATCCAATTCTGTCAGTTCTTCCCTGATTTTGTCGAATACCCCGGTGATATTATTCCAGTCAAATCCTACACTGGCAGCCCGGGTCTGGAGTTTCTGGGCGCGTAGCATGGCTGGCAGGTTTGCCGGGACATTATCCAATAATAAAGCGCCAGGCGAACACCCGGATTTTTCGCCGGACTTTATATGTTCCCACAATCGTGATTGTGTCCGGGCTGAATCTACCTCCTCGCCTGCAAATACATGCGGGTGCCGTCTCAGGATCTTGTCGGTAATAGACTCGACAACATCCTCGAATCGGAAATGATCCAACTCACTGGCCAACCTGCTGTGATAGACCACCTGAAAGAGCAAATCACCCAGCTCGTCTTTAAGCAGGTCCATATTATTCTGGTCAATGGCATCAGCAACTTCATAGGCTTCTTCTATGGTATGCGGTGCGATGCTTTTAAAATCTTGTATACGATCCCAGGGACAGCCTTTATCCGGGTCCCTCAATTTCGCCATGATACTCAGTAGTTTCTCGATAGTTTGCATCGGATTGTCCTATGCTATTACCTGCAATAACTTGATTTTAGGATTGAATTAGCTTACAACGTGCGAGGCACTTGTGTGCAAGCATTTGCCTTGAGTCTAACAAGAATAGATGATGTGGAATATGGTCCCCCTGATACTCAGACTTGATATTGCCGGTTCACCGGTCACCTGGATTCCCTGGCAGGATGCGGCCTGTCTTTACTCGAGGGAGATGGTTGCCTGGACTGCAGGTGACAGTGTGTTCCAGATAACCGGTGGCATCAATCGGGCGAGCGGGCATCGGTCTTTTATTAATATAAATTCCATCATAGCTGTCAAGCGATCACTTCCCCATAAAAGACCAAAGCGCAATATTCCTCCACTGACCAATCGCGAACTTTTCTACAGAGACGCTTACCTGTGCATGTATTGTGGCAGGCAGCATCGGGATTCGCAGTTGACACGAGATCATGTCCTCCCTATATCCAGGGGCGGCAGAGACCGCTGGTCCAATGTGGTGACTGCTTGCCGGCATTGCAATACCCATAAGGGCAACAAAACTCCCGAAGAAGCCGGCATGACGCTTCTTGCAGTTCCTTACGTGCCTAACTGGGCAGAGTATCTGGCCCTGTCTAACAGAAAAATACTGGCAGATCAGATGGAGTTTCTCAAATCACAATTTTCCAACCGACCGATGCTGTTTAACAAGCAGTAACCAGCTTTAACCCGTATCTGCAAATGGGTCGTTGGCCCGATGGCGGTTTGTTTTTTCCATGAATCTTTCAAGAATGCAAAATTACAGCCGAATGGATGACATTCAGTCCCCGGTTATTCCTATTATTGCTGATATGATTGCAAGTCATCCAGGGACCATCTCCCTTGGCCAGGGTGTGGTTTACTATGGTCCTCCTGCTGAAGCCTATACTGCCCTGGCGACGATCCGGGAAGACGATTCCTTGCATATCTATGGACACACTGCAGGATTGAAATCACTCAGGCAGCAAATTGCCGATAAATTACGTCTGGATAATCAAATTGATACGCAACAGGGTTATGACGTAATTGTAACTGCTGGATCAAACATGGGGTTTCTTAATGCCATCCTGGCCACAACCCGCCCTGGCGATGAAGTAATAATCTCCGTGCCATATTATTTTAATCACGAAATGGCGATCCGGATGATCGGTTGCGAGCCGGTGCTTGTGAATACCAGTGATGATTACCAGTTGTGCATTGATGCCATAGAGAAAGCAATTACGCACAGGACCCGCGCAATCGTAACGATTTCACCCAACAACCCGACCGGTGTGGTCTATAACAGGACGATGCTTGAGCAAATCAATGCTCTTTGCGATGAGTGTGGTGTTTATCATATCAGCGATGAGGCTTATGAATATTTTACCTATGGCCAGGCACAGCACTTTTCTCCGGGAAGCCTGGAAAATGCAGCGGAGCATACCATATCACTGTTTTCACTCTCCAAGGCATATGGCATGGCCAACTGGCGGATTGGCTATATGGTGATACCGAAACATCTGCAGACCGCTGTCTACAAAATTCAGGACACCAATGTCATTTGTCCCTCAATTCCCTCGCAACTTGCAGCCAGCGGGGCTTTAGCTGCCGGAAGAGATTATTGCGATAAAAAAAGGGCCGTTATTTCGAAAAATCGCAATATCATACTGTCGGAACTGGAGGAAATTGGTGATATTTGCAGCGTATCAGATAATCAAGGTGCCTTTTATTTGCTGCTTAAGGTGCATACGGAACTGGATGACATGTTGGTTATCAAACATCTGATAGAGGATAACAGGGTCGCAGTCCTGCCTGGAAGTACCTTCGGAATGCTGCCATCATGTTATTTGCGCGTTGCCTACGGTGCTCTCGACAGGGAAAATGCGGCGGAAGGAATCCAGAGATTAAAACAGGGTCTGAGTGATATCGTCAGACACTAGACAAAAATAAATTGCCACAGGAGCAAAAAATGAGGAAACACATACTGTTATTATTGACGATCAGCCTGGCTGTCCCGGCATATGCAGTTGACAGTGCCGGAAACTTCGCCATTTGGGGTGCCGGCAAAAAATCCTGCCACAAATACAACCTTGCCAGGGCAGCGGATGATTATAATGATTACAAGGAATACGTGATGGGTTATCTGACCGCTTACAATCACCAGGCCCCAAATACTTATAATATCTCAGGAGAAATGACCCTGGATGATATTACCCAGTGGCTGGACGATGAGTGCCAGCTTAAACCGGTCATCAGTTTCGAGGAGGCCCTGACCGGATTTATTCTTGAGCATCATGAAACCCGCATGAAGTCTTCGCCGGGAGGATTTGCCCGCTAAATGCCAAAAAATTCTTGAAAAATACCGCTCTATTTCTCAAAATACAGTGTCTAAACGCTTGAAAAGCGTTGATTAAGACATGCAAATGCGTCATCATTACGGCGACATTAGAACTGGGGAAAACCTCAGCCTTTAAAGGTTTAATGGGAGAAAAACTATGCAAAAAATGATCAAAGTTTCTGTGCTTGCTTTATCCATCGGATTAGTCGGTGGCTGTGGTGGTCTTGAGACGACTGCAACCTCTGATGCACCTGAAATGAGTGCGATGGAGAGAGCCAATGATGCCTATAATCTGGCTCAGTCAGCACACTCACTTGCCTCAGAAGCTGCTTATGCTGCTGACCAGGCTCAGAGGGATGCCCAGGCTGCTCTGCAGTGCTGCAATGAAAATGCCAGTAAACTGGATCGTATGTTCGAAAAGGCTATGACAAAATAAAAATAATTTTATTACTTATAAGTAATCATAACCAGAAGCCCCGGAAATCCGGGGCTTTTTTTATTTCCGCTTCAGTTTTTCGGGAATGATGTCTATCTCTGTCTCCAGTTGCAGCATCACGCTTTCGGCCCTGTTATAGGATTTTGTAATCGGTGTATTTGCTTTTGTGCCGGTCTCGGAAGCAATCCTGACTTCCTCGACCAGGGGAACACTCTCCTTGATGGTTGGGATATACATACCAATGGGCACTGGAACTCCTCTGGCTTCAGCGATAACTTGCCTGACCAGATTCCAGTCAATATCATACTGATCTTCAGGTGTCACTGAAATAACACGCTTGACGACCTCGGTCAGGCTGTTTTGTGAATAATAGGCGTTGTCTTCTTCCAGATAGGGGTGGGCCTCAAGATAAATCACCCCATCTCTCATCCCAACCTTATAGGGCTGGTTGATGATATTAACGGGCGTACCGATTTCAACCCGGTTAAACAGATCCTCAATATCTTCGGGGTAAAGCCTGATACAACCATGACTGACCCTCATTCCCACACCGTAAGGTTTGTTGGTGCCGTGTATAAGATAACTGCGAATACCCAGGCGCAGCGCATAATCACCCAGGGGATTATCCGGGCCGGCCTCAACCACCTCGGGCAAAGGATCGTCATTCTCCTCGTGTTCCTTGCGAATGGATTCCGGAGGATACCAGGACGGATTGGCGGTTTTCTCAATAATCTGGGTCTTGACGTATGGTGTTGCCCAACCTTCACGACCAACCCCGAGCGGATAGGTAATAACACGGGCTGTTTCGCCCGGATTTGGCTTCGGGAAAAAATACAAACGCATTTCCGGAATATTTAATACGATGCCTTCTCTCTCTACTGATGGCAATATGAACTTGCCGGGCAGTTGCACGGTTTTTCCATCACCCGGGATCCAGGTATCGATTTCAGGATTCGACAATTTGAGATCGTGATAACCGAAGCCATTGCTGCGCCCTATATCCAGCAGCGTGTCATTGAAATCTGCATCCGTCATCGTCAATTCACCCACTACTGATTCATTGGGTCGAATGTCATAATTCAAGGCAGCTATTGCCGGCATAGCGGGGGTAGTGCTTGCCAGGAGACAAGCAAGTAAATGATGACGGGTCAGGTTAACTCGTGCTGGAATAGGCATACCGGATGATTTGGTGGACTGTAGTGTTGCCTATTATACATATGGAACCTAATGGATGACCAATCATGATGCTTGTCTGTGATCTTGCTCACCCATACGCAACAGGCTGGGCAATAATAATAGCGTGAAGACTGCACTGATAAACATACCACCGATAATTACAGAGGCTAAACCACGATAAAGTTCCGTGCCGGCACCCGGGATTAACATCAGCGGCAACATACCAAATATGGTTGTCAGTGTACTCATCATAATTGGACGCAAGCGAATGTTAATGGCACGCGATACAGCCTCTCGCCTGTTCATGCCTTCCAGCTCACTCATGCGAGCCTGGTAGACGAGCAAGATTGCATTGTTCACCACGATGCCCAGCAGGATAATAAATCCGATCATGGTGAGAAGATCCATTCGTTGAAAAAAATTGAATCCTAACAGAGAAGGAATCGCGTTAATCAGTTTCAGTGTAATCACACCACCCACAGTAGCAAGGGGTATGGACATGATAACAAGCAGACTGTCCTTGAATGATCGAAACAAGGCGCTCATCAATAAATAGAGTATTGCCACGGCCAACAGGAAACTGCCTTTCATAATATCCAGTGCCGATTCAAGCTTGTCTGCGGTTCCTGCATAGCGAATGGAACCATCCGGCGGCAGTTGTGATTGAATTTCAGGTGCGATTTCGTTTTTGAGAAAAGTCACTGTATCTTCGAGGGATACAGACTCAGGTGGTGTAACTCTTAACGTAACTGTCCTGCGGCGGTTAATACGGCGTATTTCCTCCGGGCCGGAAGTTTGTTTGATCTCAATCAGCTCACTCAAGGGTATTATACCGGCGCCGGGGGTTGATATCGGCAGGCTTGCCAATTCTTCCTCATCTTTCCAGGGATAAGAACGGACAATAATATCCAGAGTTTGCTCGCCATCAAAATAATCACCCACATATAAACCGTCACCGAATGCCCTGGCCATATTTGCAATCACCCCTCTGTCCCAACCGGCCTCTGAAATGCGTCGGTCATTGGGTATCAGCCTCAATTCCGGTTGCGCCAGCTCAAGGCCAGGAAATGGTCTGACACTCGAACCTGGCATTTTCTGCTGGATTAAAATAAAACCCTGCAAGGCAGCCTCCATCAATGCGGCAATGTCCCTGCCCTGCAAGTCCATATCAACTGTTCTGCCCTCGCCAAAACTCCCAAACAGTGAAGCACGGGAAACAATGCCTATCGTATCTGGGAAACCACGAAGGATTGAATTGAGCAGAGGAATTAACTTTCCCGTTTCAGTCGGATCTTCAGTACGCACGCCGAGAAACACACCTCGACTGAAGGCGACAAAAAAATAGTTCTTGACTTCCGGATCTTCTCTGTCATCTAGATAGGGTTTGAGCTTATCCGCAATTACATTGCCCATCTCATCTTGAAGGTACTTGATGTTGGCACCCGGTGGAGGAAGGATAAAGGCAAACACAAGATTACGATTGCCTTCTGGCAGATAGTCTGCCTTGGGTAACAATGTCCAGGCCAGTAAGCCAGGCACCAGAATAAGAGTCACAATCCAGAAAATTCTTCTTTTGAATGTTGCCGTCATTGACATGATGAAATCGGAGATTTTTCCCCACCACTGATGGTGAGGATCAACAAAAAGACGCTTGCCCATATAGCGCTTGGCCAGTGTAGGCACAACAGTAATTGCCACAACCAATGAAATACAAACCGCTGCAGTAATGGTTAGTGCCAGGTCAGCAAATAACTGTCCTGCTTCTTCGCGCATAAAAACGATAGGCAGAAATATTGCAACCGTTGTTGCTGTTGAGGCAATCAACGCCCCCATAACCTGCCCTGCACCATGTAGCGATGCATGATTCTCGTCTTCTCCATGTTCACGCAACCTGACAATATTTTCCAGGACGAGGATGGATGCATCCAGGACCATGCCAACGGCAAAGGCCAAACCAGCCAGAGAGATCACATTCAAGGTCCTACCAGTCAGGGCCATGAATATAAAGCTGCCAACAATGCATATGGGAATTGAAGCTGCGACCATCAGGGTGGCGCGAAAACGTCGGAGGAACCACCACAATACCAGTACGGCCAGAATAATTCCCATACCGAGATTATTGCTTAACATTATTATCGAGTTATCAATATAGGCAGTTTCATCATAAACCTGGGTAATGGACAGACCGGCACGTTCCAGTGGCTCGTTCTGTAACTCGGTAACGGCATTTCTGAGACCTTTCATGATCTCGAGAACATTTACACCCGTTTCCCGTTGCGCGTTTATCGCTATTGATTGCTCACCGTTATTAATGGTAAAGCTATTCTGATCAACCTGCCGGCGACTGACAGTTGCCACATCACGTAAAAAAACCGGATAACCCTCACGCCAGTCAATGATCAGGGAACCCAGGTCATCCAATTGGTATTTCCCGGCGAACCGTATGCTGTATTCGCGTTTGCCGATGTCTGAAAATCCTCCTGATATATCCTCACCACTGGCAGCAAGCCTGGAAACAACCGGCAATTCTATTCCCAGGCTGGCTGCCTTGTAGGGATCAAATTCGATACGAACCTCATATTCACTGCCGCCATAAATTTCCGAGCGAGCAACACCGGGAATGCGTTCAAAACGTGTCTGAACAACTTCTTCCACAAAATCCTTGTAGGTTGAGATATCAATATCATTTCCCGGTTTTGGTTTGATGATAAACCAGGCTATGGCACGGGCATCACTGCCCACGCTGTTGATAGTTGGCTCATCAGCATCCTCAGGATAACTCGGGACCTGGTTGAGGCGATTTAAAACTTCAATCAAGGCTCGACGAATATCCATATCAACTGCAAAACGAATGCTTATTTCACCCCGGCCATTTTGTGCCTTGGATTCCAGTTCAAGCATACCTGGCAAGCCACGTAACACGTCTTCCTGGGGTTCAATAATTTCTGCCTCGATTTCATTAGGTGATGCAGCACGCCAGTTGGTGGCAATCGTGATTTCTGGTTCCTGGATTTCCGGGGTAAGCTGGATGGGTAATTGTAGGAGGCTGAGTGATCCGAACAGGAGTATCAGCAAAACAGCAACAGCAACAGCGATATGATTTCCTAGGCTGAGTTCGGTAAGTTTCAAGGTCGAAATTACCCTTCTATGACCGTGACATTCTGGCCATGTCTCAAACGTTCATTACCCCGAATGACAATCTTGTCACCCGCCTTGATATTTCCATTGATTTCAACCATGCCGTTATTGGTTATCCCGGTCTTAACACTGATCTGCTCTGCTACCTGTTCCTTGATCCGGAAGACCTTGATTTGATCCTGACGTATCACCAGGGAATCGGAAGGGACGGCAAGAACAGTTCGTGGGTGGCTGTCGGGGATTGCGACCTTGACGGCTTGTCCTGTCATCCAGTTTCCCTCATCGAGCAGCAACCTGATTTCATAAAGACGGGAACGGCTGTCTCCAACCGGGACGATATTATTGATCGTGACACTGATGTCCTTGTCATTAACAGTTGCTGTCAATTCATCACCGGTTTTTATGTAATTGATATTTTTTACCGGAACCCTGACCTGTATTTCCACTCGCTCCGTGTTGACAAGCCTGAGTAGATCATCCCCTTCAGCGGCCCATTCACCCTTGGTCTTGTAGCGTTCACTAACGAAGCCTGAAAATGGAGCCTTGATAGCTGTTTTTTCAAGCCTGGTATTTGCCAAGTCCAGCCTGGCCCTGGTCACTTCCAGTTCACCAGCGGTTTCGTCACGCCTCGTGCGCATCTCGTCCACTTGGTTCTTCGCGGTCAGATTTTCCTTTGTCAGGCTTTCAAGTCGGTTTGTTTCTCTTTTGAGATAGCTGAGACGGGATTCGAGTGGTGCAATTGCTGCTTTTGCGGCTGCAAGCTCAAGAGCAATGATCTCATTATCTATACGAGCGATGACCTCCTTCTCTGATGCATAATCGCCAACTTCATAAATTTCCTGAACCCGACCATCAACCTCTGATGCAATCCGGGAATCGTAACGGCTGATAATTGTGCCCGGCATCCAGATGACCGGAAACAGGTCAATTTCCTGTGCTTCGGCAACTTCAACGATGGCATTGCCCGGGCCGCCAGCATGCGTGTCTGGTGCTGAGCCCAAAAAGAATTGCAGACATATTGCCAGTCCAGTCAGATAACGTAAGTTCAGGAAAAATTTCATACAGTAAGGGTTGTCCTTGACTATGGCATATCCGGATTACTTGGGAGCGGACATCTATCCAGTTTAAGATAACTTTTCTTATTATTGGTTCATTTATAACAGGGCGAGAATCCTTATTTTTCCAGCAGTCTTGGCATCAATTCAACCAGATTACAGGGTCTGGTCCGGAAATCCAGCTGCTTGGAAATCAATTCATCCCAGGCTGTAGCACAAGCATTTGAAGAGCCGGGCAAACTGAAAATAAATGTACCATTACAAACTCCTGCCAAGGCCCTGGACTGCATGGTCGAGGTTCCTATCTGAGTATAGGATACGGCACGAAATGTCTCTCCAAAACCGGCAATCTCCTTATCCAGCAAAACTGAAATTGCCTCTGGCGTACCATCACGTCCGGTAATACCGGTTCCCCCGGTCGCCAGGATAGCCTGAACAGAATCATTGATACACCATTGCGAAATAATGGCGCGGATCTGATAAATATCATCAGCAACGATTTGTTTATCCACCAGCATGTGCCCTGCTTGCTGCAACCGGGATACCAGTAGTTTGCCGGATTTATCATCAGCTTCCGTGCGGCTATCGGAGACAGTCAGGACTGCAATACCCACCGGGATTAATTCACGCGATTTCTTTTCAGACATATAACAGCCTTGTAAAGTAAGATATAAATATCAAGGTATGTAAATACTACTGCATTATGAGCCCGGTACCCAAACAGAATCAGGATGAATCCGTCAAGATGCGCCTGGACAAGTGGTTGTGGTGTGCACGGTTCTATAAAACCCGTAACCTGGCGATTGAAGCCATAAAAACCGGCAAAATCAGCGTAAATCAAGTGCGGGCGAAACCTTCCAGAAAGGTGCAGGTTGGTGATTATCTGATCATAAGGCGTGGCGCATTCACCTTCAATGTTGAATTGCTGGCATTGTCATCTGCAAGAAAATCAGCCAAGGATGCTATGCTGCTTTACCGGGAGAATCAGGACAGTATTGATAAACGGGAAGAATTGGCCAGGCAAATGAAACTTGATGTGGCCCGCTACCCCCGCTCAAGGGGACGACCGACAAAACGTGACAGACGCGATTTGATTCGCTTTAAGAACAAGTCCTGAAACTACTCTGACTGAAAAGGCTTATTCCAGCAACCTTCAAAAAAATTATGGTCGATTGGATGGCGCTGGCGCTCGGATAGTTCCCGCTCCCGAATTTCATCATCCAGCTTCCCGAGTGGTAATTGATAGCCTACGGCCATTATAGCCATGGGTGTAAATTGTTCCGGTACCTTGAACAAATCCCTGGCCTTGTCAACGTCAAAGCCGCCCATTTGATGGACCATCAAGCCCCGGTCAACCGCCTGCAGGCACAGGCTGTAGCTTGCCGCTCCTGTATCGTACTGGGCCCACCTATTGGGCATGTTATTTCGGGACATCACGCTGTCTGCAATTGACAATATCAACACCGGGGCATTCACCGCCCAGGATTGATTGCCTTCGGACAAGCAGGAAAAGGCCTTGTGCCAGTCAGACTTTTCTGAATTCCTGTCAAAGACAATATACCGCCAGGGCTGGTCACCAAAACAGGAAGGGGCCCAGCGCGCTGCTTCCAGCAAGGATAAAATGTCCTTTCTTGAAACGCTTTTGTCGGGATTATAGGCCCGCCCACTCCATCTTGAGGCAATAAGATCATTGATCTCTACAGAAGTTTTCGCTTTTTTTTCTATCATCATGATATTGTTCAAATAAAATGGAATTGTTTTTTGATATATTTTACTTATGGGAAACCCTATAACTGTCATGGAATCACAACAAATTTACAAGAATTTGCATAATAACATCTCTTCTGTCATCAAGGGGCAATCACACTCTATTCGCCTGATGCTGGCTGTGTTGTTTGCAGATGGTCATGTGTTACTTGAAGATGTACCCGGCACGGGCAAAACAACGCTGGCAAAAGCCCTGGCACGGTCAATCAATGCAAAGTACCAGCGAATCCAGTTCACCCCTGACCTCTTGCCAAGTGATATTCTGGGCGTATCCATATTTGACCAGGGATCAAAACAATTCAATTTTCATCAGGGCCCGGTCTTTACCAATATATTACTTGCAGATGAAATCAACAGGGCCTCGCCCCGTACCCAATCGGCATTACTCGAAGCCATGGCAGAATCCCAGGTCAGTATTGAAGGGAATCTGCACAAGCTAAACGATCTGTTTTTTGTAATTGCCACACAGAATCCTGTCGAGTTTCATGGTACCTACCCGTTACCTGAGGCCCAAATGGACAGATTTACAGTCAGGTTAACGCTGGGCTATGTCTCACAAGATGATGAAGCGGACATCCTGGCTCAGCAAAATAACCACCATCCACTGGAAAACTTGGGGGCTTGCATCAACATCGGGGAATTGCTCGAGTTCAAATCATTATTACCATCCGTCAGAATGAGCGACGATATCAAGAACTATGTTATTAATATTGTCAGAGCAACGAGGGAATCAGATGGTGTAATGATAGGCGCCAGTCCTCGCGCTTCCATAGCTTTGATGAAAACTGCTCAGGCACTGGCAATCTTTGATGGAACAGGGTTTGTCAGCCCAGATCATATCCAGGAACTGGCAGTCCCTGTTATTGCACATCGCCTCATCCTGGATTCTCAATCTCGGTTCTCAGGCAACTCCGGCCGCAAGGTTATTAAAAACATAATGGAGTCAATTCCAGCTCCTGTCTGATTGATACATGTGATTAGAAAATTTCTCTACAAAAATTTTATATTACTTTATAAGGTAAGCAGGGCAGCAAGTTACCGGTTTACTGAATCAGGCTTCCTGACACTCTCAGTTTTAATCGCTGCTGCGGTGTTTGGCCTAGATACACGCCAGACACATGCCTATATGTTATTCAGTATTCTCTTTGTTTTACTTCTCATCACTCTAGTTATTGTCAATTTTAAAAGACTCAAAATTGAAGCATACCGGGATCTGCCGGAGTACTGTACTACAGGGATCCCATTAAAGTATGACATCGTCATAAGTAACAAAAAAAACCATGTGATTAAAAATCTGATGATCATGGATGAATTAACCAACACTCTGCCATCTTTCAAGGAGTTTTCACATTACAAGGATGATTCAGATCGGAATTTGAATGTATTTGATCGCATGATTGGTTTTCCACGAATGATTTCCCTCATCAACAAGAAAAGGGGGGCAAATATCAGGCCAGAGATAATCGAAGAGCTTGGTAATAATGCAACCATAAAAAAAAGTTTAACTATAACGCCATCAAGACGTGGTTATCTTTATTTTAACCAGACAGTCTATGCCGGCTGTGACCCATTAGGTTTGATGCGGAAACCAAAGCGCTTTAAAAATAACCAGCCATTGCTGGTATTTCCCCGGCAATACCGGATACCGAAAATATCTCTGCATGGGAATCGTAAATACCAACAAGGTGGTATCAAACTTGCGAGTTGCATCGGCGAGTCTGGTGATTTTCATTCATTGAGAGATTACCGTTCTGGTGATCCAAAAAGGAAAATACATTGGCGCACATATGCTAGAAAGAATAAACCTGTGGTCAAGGAATTTCATGACGAATATTTTTCAAGGACAGGTCTTGTGCTGGACACATTTATTGATAAAGACAGTTCATTACTCTTCGAAGATGCAGTCTCTGTTGCAACGAGCATTTTGCTTTCGCACAAACAGCAGGACTCATTACTTGACCTCATGTTTATAAATGACAAGGCATATAGAACAACCTCTGGCAGGGCATTGGGAGATGAAAGGGGCCTGATGGAGCTACTTGCTTGTGTAGACACTATGCCCCTGAATCAATTTCAGAAACTTGCTGACCTGACCCAGCAATATGCCCGTGAAACCAGCGCTTTCATTTTTATCCTACTTGACTGGGATGAGCAAAGAAAAGAAATGGTAAGACAACTGAAATTACGAAGTATACCAATTCTTGTGGTGGTGATTACAGATCAGTTAAACAGTTTCAATAATGATTATGATTGTATGGGCGATTGCAAAAAAAACTTCTGGCTGCTCGAAACCGGTGATATCCAGAATTCTCTCGATGCAATAACATGAGTAAGTTGCGAGATAATCGCTGCTATTTAAAGGATACCCCTCCCCTGATTAGAGGTCTCGCACTGCTATTATGGGGCTGGCAATGTAATTTCATGAGTTATGCCATTGTCATGGCAGTGTTACTCGAGTCATCCAGGTTAACTGGCTGGCGATTGCACTTATCACAGAAAGAATTTAACCATATATCGGATTTAAGCAGCCTGATATTTTTGATGCTGATTGTTTACATATTCAGCACTGAATATTTTGAAGGTATTTTTACTATTCTCTCAATACTGCCTTTTTTATATTTTCTGCTGATGTTAGCTCAGGATTATAGCACCAAAGGTAATATCAGTCTCAGCACTCTGTTTGTGAGTCTCAGAAAAACAACTGTTTCAGGCAAAGGATATCATATCAATATAAGTTATCCATATTTGTTTATATGTATTCTTTCCTCAAGTGCGGGCAATCATCATTCAGTAATTTATTTTGTTATGATGTCAATCCTGGTCTCTATAGTTCTTTTCTTCATGCGTCCTACCAATAATAATTATGCTTTGCCCTTTATAATTCTCATTACAAGCATTGTTATTGCATTCCCGGCACATAAGGGACTGAGATATCTTCAATCTCTATCTGAAAACAGATTACTTGCCTGGTTTGAACAATTTATACAGGACAGACGTGATCCTAATCAGGTTTCTACTGCCATTGGCTCAATTGGCCGGATCAAACAATCTGACAAAATCAGTCTGCGGATTGATACGGGACAAAAGCAGTTGACGAAACCATTGTTGCTCAAAGAAGCGACATACAGTAACTATGGTTATGGCAACTGGAGTAATCATAAACAGAAAATCACTAATATCGAACCAGGCCAGAATGGCACACATTGGATTCTGAACAAGAAACTTGGTGGTGATGAGCACATTACGATTTATTATGATATGCCGGATAGAAAAGACATGTTGCCAATGCCACATGGAACTATTGCACTCAGGAATCTTGCAGCTACCCAAGTTGATTTTGCCGAATACGGTTCTGTATCAGTCGAATATAAGCCTGGTTGGATCAACTACGAGACAATCCTCAACTCAGATCAATTAATTAACGAATCTACTCCTACCAACCAGGATCTGGTAATTCCTGAAATGTATAATGAAGAGATAAAAAATCTTGCCAAAAATCTTGGATTATTTAATTTATCTGATGATGAAATAATCAATATTACAAAGCGTTTCTTTTCAGAAAATTTTTATTATTCACTGACCCAGAGCCAGCGATATCCTCGAGGCAGATACCTGAGCAAATTTCTTTTTGATAACAGAAAAGGACATTGTGAATTTTTTGCTACCTCTACAGCATTACTTCTTCGAGCAGCCGGCATCCCGACCCGTTATGTAATCGGTTATTCAATACAGGAATACAATAATATGGAAAAGCGGTATGTAGTCAGATCCCGTCATGCTCATTCCTGGGTAATTGCCTGGGTAAATAAGCAATGGCAGATAGTGGATACGACACCCTCAATATGGGCCGAATCAGAGTCTGATGAGGTTTCAAGTTTCAGAATAATTTATGATATTTTTTCATGGCTGGGCTTTCAGGCATCAGTACTCAATACAGATGATGAAGAATATTACTATACTCTGCTTATTTCACTGGTAATCGCGATTATTTTCTTATATATATTGAATAAATTAATCAGCAGAAGAGTTGTTGTAATACTGCGCAAGAAAGCTGCAAACATAACTGGTAAATCAAAAGATACTATTGAACCCGCTATATTATACAAACTATTTCAGAAGATAGAGTTCAGACAAACACCAAGGAAAACTGGTCAAACATTACTTTCATGGTCAAATTCCCTACAGGATACATCGCTCAGGGGTAAATTGATGGATCTGGTTAATATTTATTACCAATATCGGTTTGATACTGCTGGCGACAAGACTGAGTACAGAAAAGAAATTGAAAAAACCGCAAAAAAAATTCTGAAAGGATTATAGTCTAAAGGTCACCAGAAAGCATAGAGTTTATTACCATCTACCTTGCTTTTATATTCCTTGAGTGGACGATCACCTACTACAATACACTTTCCGGTTCTGATATCGAATTTCCATTTGTGTTTTGGACAGGTCATAACATGCCCGGATACAGCAAGTTTCGGTATATTGGTTACCTGATGAGGACAATGAGTGTCATATACCTTTATTGTTTTCCCATGCCGGTAGACAAAGACCTCGCGTTCATCAAGTTCAAGTCTTGATACGCCATCAATCACTTCTATCAACTTTCCTATAAAATGCCAATCACCACCAAGACCCAGTTGCTCCACTCTGAAATCCGGAATATCAAGCTTCAGGATGATATCAATGGCCCAGATAATCTTGGTCAAACCCAGACTCGGAAATGCAATAAACAGAGAATCAATAATTTCGTCAGGTGTCACCCCGGCCTGCAAGGCCCTTGATAAATACTGCTTAAAACCGGTCTCAGTCTGATTATCTACCTTGGTAATAACAGATATGATTGCTTTGGTTTTCTTATCCAGATGTGTCCCTGATTTTTTAATAAAATCAAAATAGGACTTCATAGCATCTGGTCTGACTTTCAATAAATAATTTAAAGCATCACTCATGGTTTCTCCTGGATAATGCGCCTATCTCAAAACTGCTCTTGGCATGATAATTTTGCTGATAGAGCCCTCTTTAGATGGAATCTCATTTATGTTCAAGGTTTTAACGGGGTTATTATAATCATTATGTATGAACATGATGTGGAGTTTTGGATCTGCAGTTTCTTCTATTCTGCTGTCATGTTCAAAGAACATGGAACGATTAATTATACGCGTTACGGGCACTGCAACAGTAACTAGCCCATATCCCGGACTCTCTTTTTCTGAACAGGCATTATTATTGCTTTTCTGGAAGCACCTGATATGGACATCGGTTACCGGTGCGCCAGTGTCCTCATCAACCGGTTTGAAATTCAGGTCTATGATATCGAACTCACTCACCTGCGATATTCCGAAGAGCTGCAGATAATCGGCAATAATAATCAGAATAAACACCATTAAAAATCCCGTGACAATATATATCAGCTTCCTTTTCATGCCATCTAGTCCCTTCTAAGTTTGTTAGAAACGCCTATCGGTGTCGGATAATTCAGGACTATAATGTATGAGGACACAATAAATGTGATCAGGGTAGTTAGCTGAATAAGGTTGGATGTGATCTGGCCGATAAAGCCTGATTCAACTGCCAGTACGGCAATTAACAAGGAAAATTCACTGAACTGACCCAGACGAAAACCCACTTCAGTAGATATACTGTCCTTTTCCCCTGCTTTTTTCAAAAACCATCTGAAAATATATGGCTTGCAAATCAGACTGATGGTCGCAAGCAAAAGTGCAGGTAAAATGATTTCACCAAGATTATCAACATTGAAACTCGCACCGAGTGAAAAAAAGAAAATAATAAGGAAAAAATCCCTCAATGGCTTTAATCTATCTGTAATAAAGAATGCGATAGGACTGGATGCCAGGGTAATACCAGCTATAAATGCTCCTATTTCGTGTGATAATCCAATCATAACAGCTAACTGAGACATGCCCATACACCATGCTATGGCTAACAGGAATACATATTCATGAATCTGATCAAACTTTTGTATCAACTTGATTAGGATAAAACGTACAAATAACCAGGCAAAGGCGATCAACAATGGCAAGGTCCCCAGTTGCAGGAATATATCAATGATCAGGTTTTCACCCTTACTGTAACCCTGCAGTAATAACAGGATCACAATCGCGATGAGGTCCTGTATAAGCAGCACACTGATAATGATTTGACCGGTATGCTTATGATGCAGGGTTGTGGTTGGGAGCAGTTTGAGTCCGATAATTGTGCTGGAAAACATCATGACGGCGCCCAACAAAATGGCATCAAGGTAGGTTTCGGCAAATATATATGCAACAGAAAACCCGATGACCCAGAAAATTAAGGAGCTAAGCAATGTAATCTTCAGGGCTTTACCCAGCATTTTCAGTAATTGCTGTGGTAACAAATCAAGACCCAGGAGATAAAGCAGGAAAATTATACCGATATGAGAAATATCCTTGATTAATTCCGGGTCATTGATCAAGGACACTCCCCATGGCCCGAGGATGATACCCAGTAGTATATAGCCGACAATCATGGCCTGGCGGGCATACAGAGCAATCGTGGCCAGCAAGGCAGCACCAGTAAAAATCAGGTACATTGAAAACTCAATTGTGTTTTCCGCCATCATCAGTTCTGTTTTTAAGCGTTAAACTTGCCGGTAAACACAGGGTTACCAGATCGAATGATTTCAATCTGCTTGTTCAGCTTGACCGGAGAAACCGATATTGCTGTTCCCAGTTCCTGTGCAAACAATGATACACGATACTCCTCCAACATACGCTTGTATTGTTGCAAAGGCTTGTCGTTAATCCCATCCCAGGCACCGCTTTCGACCGAATCAAGATAAAAGTTCCAGAAAGGTGCAATTTTTTCTGCCAGAATTCTATCCTTTGCAGGAGACAAGGACAGTTTTTCCAGTCGTCTTGAAATGGCATTGAGATAGCGTGGATAGTGCCTGAGATCAGCAAGTGCAATCTCTTCAAGAAAGCCAGCGTATACAAGATGATAAAGCTGTGATTCAATCTCTTCAGTCACATCCTCGAAAGACTGATATTCAGGTTTATTTAGGTTACTGATTATGCAGTGATATTTATGCAAGATATTGAAAATCAACTTTGCTATGTCATTGGCTACACTTACAAGCCGGGATTTGCCCGATTCTAACGCTGCATTAAAGTCAGTTCTTTTTCTGATTACTCGTTCTTTGTCCAAGAAAACCTCTGCACTGACAAGATACAACAGGTTATCGAGCAATGATTCTCTATTGCCAATGCTTGCATAATAAAGCGTCATTTTATTCAAATGTGGCAGGTTCTTTTCCAGGTATTTAAATTCTTTTTTTGCTGCGATACGAAACAACCTGTTTAACCCGTAACAGGTTTCCTGAATAGCCTGATTTTTGTTTTCAAACAAGCGGATAGATACGGAAACTTTATTATCCATAATGGCTGGATACATCTTCAGGGTTGAGTTATTTATTTTAACATCACAACTTTCCGGCAAATCATCAAAATCCCATGTGTCTATATCCTCTCGTTCAATATCCTGTTCGGGCAAGTCCCTGAATTTCATTTCCAGTTTTGATTTAAGGTCCTTTTGTAATAGCGATAGTTCTCGTCCTTGTTTGATGATATTGCTGTTATCATCAATAACACGGATATTAACCCGTAGATGATCGGGGTATTCAACTCCGGACCAGGCGTCATCAGAAATCATGATCCCCTTGCTTCTGAACAGATAAGCAGACAGATCCTTCTTCAGTTCACGGCTGCCAGTCTTGATTGCTTTTTCACAATCAGTTGCAGCATCCGGTATTGGAACAAGTTGCCTGCGAATGTTTTTGGGCAAAGTCTTGAGTAAAAATAATATTTTCTCATAGGTCATACCCGGCACCAGCCGGTCCAGCCTTTCTTCATGGATCTGGTTTAATTGGTAAATCGGTATATCTATACTGGCACCATCGTTTGCGGCAGATGGTTTAAATTCATATTCCACCCCCAGCACACTATTAGCCAACCTGACATTATCGGGAAAATCGTTTGCTGTGATGTCTGTCGCCTGGTGATACATTACCTGTTCCGGTTCAATACAAAGCAATTTTTTATTGTTCCTTCTTTTTTTCAGATACCACCTCCGGAAAGCATGGCCATCGATGATTTCGGCCGGGATATTACACTCATAAAACTCAAATAGTGATTGTTCATCCAAGATGTCATGACGTCGTGACTTTTTTTCCAGCATTTCTATTTCGTTCAATACGGAACGATTATGTTGCATGAATGGCAGGTTGCCGGTCAGTAATTCCCCTAGCAACGCTTCCCTGATAAATATTTTTCTGCATTCAGCCGCATTTATCCGTGAATAATTGACTTTATGCCCACTCGCGATGACCAGGCCATAAAGGCTAATTTGTTCATAAACCAGAACTTGCTGGGCCTTGTTGTCCCAATGAGGCTCATAATATTCTGATTTACTAATATGGCTGGCTGGCTTTATTAACCAACGGGGATTAATGCTGGCTACGTTCCGGGCATAGAGCCGTGACGTCTCAACCAGTTCCGAGGCCAGGATCCATTTAGGCAACCGGGTAAACTGTTCCGAACCCGGAAAGATATGTATGCTCAGACCCCGTGCGCCAGTGTATTCCGTCGCAGTTGTCTTCACTGCGATATTACCCAGAAAGCCCTTTATCAAGGCATGATGTACCGGCTCATAATCTGCTTTTTCCCGGTTTTCATTGATACCCAAATCCCTCAGTTGTTCAGCCAGTTGTTTCCTCACCTCTTTCCACTCCCGCATTCGAACATAGGAAATAAAATTCTGCTGACAAAGCTTTCGTAACTGATTACGGGAGAGAGTCTTGGCGTGTTTATGATAAAAATTCCAAAAGTTGATGAAGGAGAGAAAATCAGAGCGCTTATCGGCAAATTTTGCATGAGCAGCATCTGCCTTTTCCTGTGCATCCAGCGGTCTTTCTCTCGGGTCCTGGATACTCAATGCACTGGCAATCGTCAAAATCTCGCTCGCACAGGAATACTCGCTCGCCGCAACCAATACAGCACCCAGGCGTGGATCAACCGGCAAGCGAGCGATGGCACGCCCTTCTTTCGTCAAGTGACCATTTTTATCCAGCGCCTTGATTTCACTTAGCAAGCGGAGACCATCATTAATGTATCGACTATCAGGTGCCTGGAGAAATGGAAACTCGTGAATATCACCCAGCTTCAGAGTTTTCATTTGCAAGATCACAGAGGCCAGATTGGTCCGCACAATCTCCGGATCAGTAAATTCCGGCCTTGATTCAAAATCTTCTTTGGAATACAAGCGCAGACAACGCCCTTCGGCGACGCGGCCGCAGCGGCCTTTTCTCTGTTCTGCAGATGCCCGGGATATTTTTTCAACTGGTAACTGTTGCACCTTGTTACGCCGGCTGTAACGACTGATCCTGGCAAATCCGCGATCAATCACATAGCGAATCCCGGGAATTGTCAAAGAGGTCTCGGCAACATTGGTTGCCAGGATAATATGCCTGCGCTTGTGTGACTTGAAAATAGCAGACTGTCTTGAGCTGCTCAGTCTTGAATAAAGTGGTAATACATCCGTATCCGATAGGTTTTGCTTCTGCAGAAACCGTGTGGTTTCATGGATTTCCCGCTCACCTTCAAGAAAAATCAGAACATCACCCGGCCCTTGAGCCGATACTTCCCTGATCGCAGAGAGCAGCGTGAAATGGTCAGCATCGGTGTCACAGTCTTCCAGGCCCTCTGCAGGCCTGTACAGTACCTCAACGGGAAAAGTCCTGCCGGATACTTCAATGATTGGCGCATGGTTAAAAAATTCTGAAAAACGTTTCACATCAATTGTCGCTGATGTGACAATGACTTTAAGATCGGGGCGCCTGGGCAATAATTGCTTGAAATAACCTAGAAGAAAATCTATGTTCAGGCTGCGTTCGTGGGCTTCATCAATAATCAGTGTGTCGTAACGTTCCAGCCATCGGTCCTGTTGCAACTCTGCCAACAGAATGCCATCCGTCATGACTTTGATATAGGTCCCGAGAGAAGTCTGATCACTGTGTCGTATCTTGTAAGCAACAGCATCATCGCTCACGCCCAATTCTTCCGCAATCCTGGCCGCCACGGCCCTGGCCGCGAGACGCCTCGGCTGGGTATGCCCGATAAAGCCGTTTATCCCCCTGCCAATATCCAGACACAGCTTGGCAAGTTGTGTTGTTTTCCCTGAACCTGTCTCACCACAAACAACGACGACCTGATTTCCGCTGATTGCGTCTGCGATTTCGTCGAGCTTGTCATGGATTGGTAATGTATTTGTAAATTGAACTGCCGGACAGGCGGATAGCCTGTGTTGTTTTCTTGATTTTGCCCTCTCCAGTTGTTGCAGGAATCTCCTGGCATATTTTTCATTCTCATTGTACAGATTTGCCAGCCGACGTTTGAGAATATTCCGATCGGCAACCATGCAATTCTCGATCTCTTCCAGGGCCCCGGAAGCCACAAATTTACTGCTGCTCTGTGTTGATTTTCGTTCCATATTTCAACAATTTATTTTGTAAAACACACGGAGACTGGTAGGATAACTTGTATGTGGTTTTGGGGAATAATCTTTCTTAAGTAATAAATCGAATTTACCTCATTAAGCTCGACAATCCAGGTCATTGTTATCATATAACTATGTGAAAAAATTGAAAAAATGGCCCTGACCTTTGAAATTTCCGGCGCCCAGATCGATGGGGCCCGAGATTACCAGGAAGACGCCTTCCTGATCACACATTTGACAGACGACAATGGTCAACCTTGCGTGCTGGTGATCGTCGCTGATGGTATGGGTGGGCACGCGGCAGGCAACGTCGCCAGCAACCTTGCAGTCCAGGCCTGCAATAAACATATTTCTGCCCATTTCCCCGATCCGGATCTGGATGAAGTGCTGAATGCTGCCATTCTGAAAGCCAATCACTCCATAGCTGAAACGATTCAGGAAACACCTGCACTGGAAGGTATGGGTTGTACCATGGTTGCCGCTGTGCTCCAAGGCAACCAACTCTGGTGGGCCAGTGTAGGTGACAGTCATCTTTACCTGATGCGTGACCGCGAACTCAGCAAGGTAAATGCTGATCACAGTTATGGCGGCTTCCTGGATGCCATGGCAGCGGCAGGAACACCCATGGATCCAGAGCCTGGGCTCTCGAGAAACATGTTGATGAGTGCCATCACTGGAGATGAGATAGCAGATATTGATTGTCCTTCTACTCCCCTTGAGCTGGAACCCGGAGACAAGCTTGTCATATGTACCGACGGCATGGATACCCTGAGTGAAGGCAAACTCATCCAGTATTGCGACTGGTCAGATAAACCCAAGGAATGCGCAGAATCCCTGCTTAATGCCGTCGAAGAAGCAGAGGTCCCCAGGCAGGACAACACGACCGTAGTCGTCGTCAATGTGGTGGATAAAGATGCGGTTATTGCCGCTTCTGAACCGGAGACGGTGTTAGGTGCCAATGTTGACGATAACGCGGATACAAAAACAGATTTAACCGGTGCTGTCAGCGAGGAAATTGAGCTCAGTTCCCCGGAGGGTATGCCTGAACCAGTTGAAGAAGCTGTAGCTGAGGAAGAAGAGGAACCGGAAGAGAAAACAGAGATTGTTTCCCCGCCAGCGCCGCCAAAGTCGTTCGCTCGGAGATATAAGCAAGGCAAGGGCCTGTGGTTGGGACTTGCCGCGGTTATTTTAATCAGCGCCGGTGTTGCCGGCTACTTCATGCTGGATACTGACAGAGTCGATGTAAGCAAAGTAACATCGAAACTGCCAATGCCGGAACCGGCAAAGCCTGCAAAAGAACCAGAACCCGAAATTGAACAACCCATAGCAGAAGAGCCTGAACCAGTAGCGGCACCGCCCCCCAAACCTGCAAAAATTGTTGAATTCAGGGATTCGCTCTCAGTGGGTGGTAGTGGCCCGGTCATGGTCTGGATCCCCGCCGGCAGTTACCAGATGGGCAGCCCCGATTCATCCAACCGGATCGAGGAACGGCCCCGGCATGATGTCACACTCAAAAAATTTGCAATAAGCAAATACGAAGTAACTTTTGCTGAGTATGATCGTTTTGCAAGCTCTGCAGGGCGACGCAAACCGCCCAGTCGTGGCATGGACCGTAAAACCTCTCCTGTCACGGGTATCAACTGGAACGAAGCATCTGCCTATGCCGCCTGGCTGGCCAAACAAACCGGAAAGAAATATCGTCTTGCCAGCGAGTCACAGTGGGAATACGTCGCCTCAGGTGGACAAGTTTCGCCTTTTTGGTGGGGCTTTAGTGAGGAGCCCGGTAAAGCCCACTGCTTTGCCTGCGAATCACCATTCAACCCGACCCAACCTGCAAAGGTCGGCAGTTTTGCACCCAACCAGTTTGGTGTGCATGATACGGCAGGCAATGTTGCCGAGTGGGTAGCAGACTGCTGGCACCCGAATTACACTGGCGCACCAACTGATGGCAGCATCTGGTCAGGGGGGGATTGCAAACTTCATGTCGTCCGTGGTGGTTCATTCAATAGCCCACCTTTATCAATACGTCGAACCAGCCGCGACAAGCTCAACACTGACAGCCGCTACGAGCATGTCGGTCTTCGCGTCACCAGGGAATAAACTAATAGTCACTGTGCCCGAGATCCTTACCAGGGGCAATCCTGTCCCTGAGAAGTTGTTTGAGTTCCTTTGACTCCGGGAAACGACCAGCCTGTTTTCTCGAAAATAACACTTCATCATCCAGGCGAACATTAAACACACCGCCCTCCCCGGGAATCAGACAAAGAGCAGATATCTCTTCAGGGAAGGTCATTAATATCTCCTGCGCCATCCAGCTGGCACGGAGAATAAACCGGCATTGTGCGCAATATTCTATTTCTACCTTACGGGAAATATTCCCGGAACCCATGATTTACACCTCCAGTCGAATTGTTCAGAAGTAAAAATAAAAGGAGAGCATCCATGAATATACTACGACATATTCTCTCGTTGATTGCTGTTTCATTAATAGCAATGCCTATGGCGAGCCAGGCAGACAGCTTTTCTATCAGCCTGAATTACGAGATTTTTGATCATAATCATTACAAGCCACATCACTATAGAAAACCGGTTCATATTCCGGCTGGTTACAAGTACCGATATTATCACCATCAAAACAAACACCATTATAAACCTTATATCAAACACCACTACAGGCCATGGTCCTATCACCAGCCCAGGCATTTCAAAAAACATCATGGTTATAACAAGCGTGATGGCTACAAATGGTATCAAAAACATGGGCGCCATGGATATGATCAGCATCGTGATCGTCGACATGGTAGACCTAACTTCAAATACAGGGACCAGCGTGGCTATCACCAGCCCAGACATTTCAAAAAACATCATGGCTATAACAAGAGCTATGGCTACAAAAGGTATCAAAAACATGGGCACCATGGATATGATCAGCATCGTGATCGTCGACACGGTAGACCTGATTTCAAATACAGAGACCAGCGTGTGGGGCATCACTGACGTTAAACTTCTCTAGCGTAGTGATCTTCCTTGTTCACCTCCCGGTGATCACCTCATCGGGGGGTTTATTTCGCGTGCCGGTTTGAGTGTTTGACAAATACCATACAAGCAAGATAGCTGGTACACCCAGCAATCCCGCCGTCAGGAAGAAATGTTGATAGCCAAGGGTATCCACTATCATTCCCGAATAACCACCGATTACCTTCGCAGGCAAAGTCATCAGTGAACTGAACAAGGCATACTGTGTTGCCGTATAGGCCTGACTGGTCAGGCTGGATAGAAAAGCAATAAACGCTGCAGTTGCAAATCCCCCGCTGAAATTATCAGTACTTACAACCAGGGCCAGAAAAATTATATTTGCTTCCTGCGTGGCAAGCCAGACAAAAAAAAGATTGGTCACAGCAACCAGAATTGCACCCGTTAACAATGGTCGCATAATACCGAATCTCGCTACGGTAATTCCCCCAAGACCGGCTCCAATTATGGTCATAAAAAAACCAAACAGCTTGGTAACATTGGCGATATCTGTCTTGCTGTAACCCATGTCCAGGTAAAATGGATTGGCCATAACACCCATAGTGATATCACTGATGCGGTAACAGGCCACCAGTAATAATATGATCAGGGCCTGCTTGCCATAACGACTGAAAAAATCCACGAATGGGGAAACAACAGCATCAATAAACCATGCCGAGATCTGATCAAGCAAATTCTGCTTTTGGGTTATTCCTGCCTTTCTTTCCAGAATTTCCTCCAGTTTCCGGCTACCTAAGTCATTGTGTTCCGGTTCACGGATAATCAGCGTCGTCATAATTCCAACTGAGACAAGTATTGCCATCGTATAATAGGCAAATGACCAGCTCTGAAATGCCGCAAGGTAAAATGCACCAGCACCAGCAACGAGTAATGCCACACGATAGCCGAAAACATAGGTGGCGGACATGGCACCCTGAAATTCCTTGTCCATTGCCTCAATACGCCAGGCATCGATAGTGATATCTTGTGTGGCGGATGAGAATGCTACCAGCAAGGCAAAGAAAGTGATCTGCTGTAGCTGGGTGAGAGGATCGCTCATGGATAATCCCAGCAAACCCAGGGCAATACCACACTGTGCTATTAACATCCAGGAGCGCCGTTTACCCAGCCACCGGGTCAATAATGGCAAGGGCAAGCGATCTATCACCGGAGCCCAGAAAAACTTGATGGAATAAGTAATCCCGATCCAGCTGAAAAACCCGATTGTGGTCAGGGCCACGCCCGCATCACGCAGCCAGGCTGACAGGGTTGAAAAAACCAGCAAAAACGGCAGCCCGGCTGAAAAACCCAGAAACACCATGGCAATCACACGCGGGCGTGAATAGACCAGAATGGCATCCTGCCAGTTTTGTATGCTAGTTTTAGTATCCTGCATGCAGACTCCTGGTAATGAGTAACGAATAATTAATGGCGACAGAAATAGAAAAAAAATTCCTCGTGATCAGTGATACCTGGAAAGCATCCAGTTTCAGACAACAGCACTATACGCAAGGTTATTTTTCCACCAACCCTGAGTGCTCAATACGCATCAGGATGACCGGGGACCAAGCAAACCTTAACATCAAAAGTGCCACCCTGGGTATCATGCGCTCAGAATATGACTACCCGATTCCAGCCCATGATGCCAAAGAAATGCTGGATCATTTATGTATGAAACCCCTGTTGGAGAAGACGCGCTACCTCGTCAAGGTCGATCAACACACCTGGGAGATTGATATCTTTCATGGTGATAACGAGGGGCTGATTGTTGCAGAAATTGAACTGCAATCAGCAGAAGAAAGTTTCACACGTCCGGAATGGATTGGCGAAGAAGTCTCGGATGATCCCCGTTATTACAATGTTTGTTTGGTCCAGCATCCCTACAAAAGCTGGAAGCATTAATCAGGTCCCAGTTCCTTCTCTTCCGGTCTTTCATTCAGCCAGATCAAAAAGCCGATAGGCCACATCAACACAGCAATCAATCCGTGTGATTCAACCAAGACCGGAATGGCTATCAAGCCCGGGATAGCAAGCGCAAAGACAATAATTGCACCACGTAAACCTGCCAGACCACGGGTTGCAAGATCACCATACAGCCAGAGAATACTGCAGACAAAGCCCGAACACAGGATAATAAATATAAAGACATCAAAGACACTGTTCAAAGCAATTTCCACGACTGTCTCTCCTCAGGTAATCATCAGGCCTGTTTCATATGATGTTTGGCATCCACCGGGCGCATTAATGCATTGGATACCAGTGCTATGAACAACAGTATGGCCATAAGATACATGGTTGAATTGTACAAACTGGATGTCGGGTCAATTGTCCCCGGCGGTGCGATTTCCATCAACTTGGCGATCGTGACTGTCTTGGCATCAACAAGATCACCCAGTTGTTCTACACCGGCTCCAAATTTCTGCCTGAAGTCTTCCGGATTAATCTTTGCCACAAGGTCATTAATGGCATTAGAGACCGAGATTTCGCGTAATGACGTAATCGCCAAGGGGCCAAAGACACCAGCACTGCTCCATGCCGTCAACAGGCGCCCGTGTATACCACCCACGTGTTTCGTGCCGAAGATATCGGCCAGGTATGCCGGGATGGTGGCAAACCCGCCGCCGTACATGGTAAAGATAATCATGGTCACGGCATAGAAATAGACCAGCCACACGACTGTCGGGTTAATGCTGACCTGGGCAGCGGTATAGGGGATGGAACAATAGAGAATGATTCCCAGTGCAAAGAATATCCAGTAGGTGTTCCTGCGCCCGAGGTAATCCGAGGAGCTGGCCCAGAATATTCTTCCCAGCATATTGAAGACACTGATCATGACAACATAGGTTGCCGCAAAGGCACCGTCAACGATATTCGGCAAGGTCGTACCGAAGATCTCGGTCATCATGGTCTTGGCAACTCCAAGCACACCAATCCCCGCCGTCACGTTGAAACACAGCACAATCCAGAGCTGGTAAAACTGGCGGGTCTTGAGTGCCTGGTCAATATGCACATCATTGCGCGAGATCATGCGTTTGGCAGATTCGGATTCATCTGGTGGCTCCCAGCCTTCGGGTTTCCAGCCCGGGGCCGGTACGCGGTAGGAAAAAGCAGCGATGGTCATGACAACAAAATAGATAATGCCCAGGGTTAAGAACGTCTGCGCCACACCGGCAGAACCGGTACCGACCACATACACGCCTTCGGGACCGGGTACGATCATCCGGGCCACATCATTGGCACCAATCACGACGACCTCCAACTCTTCACCGGCAACTTTTGCAATACGCTCTCCGGCCCTAGTGATCAGATTCACGTCGGCGACGGTACCGAGGTACTCGGGGGCCTTGTAATAGAGTTTGATAAAAAATTCCTTGAGCGGTGCACCGATCATCGCGCCACCACCGAATCCCATGATCGCCAGTCCGGTTGCCATACCGCGCCGGTCCGGGAACCAGCGTATCAGCGTACTTACTGGAGACACATAGCCCAGCCCCAGGCCGCAACCACCGATGACTCCATAACCAAGGTAGACCAGCCATAATTGGTGGGAAACAATACCCATACTGCCGATGATGTAACCCCCACCCCAACAACAGGCGGATACAAAACCGACCATGCGGGGCCCAACCTTTTCCAGCCAGTGCCCCGCCACCGCCGCGGCCAAGCCGAGGAAGACGATGGCCACGGTGAATATCCAGACCACGTCTTTCAGGGACCAGTCTCCCGGTGCTTCAATTACCACACCGTAAAACTTTGTTAATGCGGGATTATAGATACTCCAGGCATAGACCGAGCCGATACAGAGATGTATGGCAATCGATGCCGGCGGAACCCACCAGCGATTGAATCCGGGTTTTGCAACGATTCTTTCTTTGGATAACAGGCCTGCCATCATAACCCCCAGATTACTGTTTTGATTGGTTTTTTTATATTTTTCCCGGGATTGTCAGACAGCTTTGGTCTGATGTGAGTCCCTGCACTGCTTCAGAAAGAGTGTAGAATCATCTCGATCAAGTCAATTTGTAATTTTACCGTGATATGATGACAGACTGAAATGATCTGGCCTAGTAGCTGATTGCGTGTTTTGACCGGCCGGGCAAACACACGTAAACTTACCAAGCTAAAAATCATTAAATTTCAGGTACTTTTGACCATCAGGGCACTCCAATATTGATATGACGACAAAGCTCAAAGAGACTGGTGCGACACTCGTGGATCGCTTTGGGCGGACGGTGAATTATGTCCGTATTTCGGTCACAGACCGCTGCGACTTCCGTTGTGTGTATTGCATGTCAGAGAAAATGGAATTTGTGCCTAGGGCTCGATTGCTGACCCTCGAAGAACTCACACAAATCGCACAGGCCTTCACCGAATTGGGGGTTGAAAAGATTCGGATCACCGGCGGTGAACCGCTTATCCGTCGTAATATCATTAAACTATTCCGGGATATTGGCCGCCTGTCCGGTCTGCAAGAGTTGGTAACCACCACGAACGGCTCGCAGCTCACCAAAATGGCTGCTGATCTCAGGGAGGCCGGTGTCAAACGAATAAATGTCAGCCTTGACTCACTGGACGCGGAAAAATTCAGGCGCATAACCCGCGTCGGCGAGCTTGATTCAGTACTTGCCGGCCTGGATGCTGCCCTTGCTGCCAATTTTGAAAAGATCAAGATAAATTCTGTGATCCTCAAAAATCAGAACCATGAGGAAGTCAGCGATCTGGTCCGGTTTGCAATTGATAAACAAATCGATATCAGCTTCATCGAAGAGATGCCGCTTGGTGTCATCGGTGACCATGATCGTGCCGAAGCTTACTATTCCAGTGATCAAATTCGGGAAGATCTGGAAAAGTCATTTACCCTGCTCTCGACAACCGAAACCACCGGTGGGCCATCAAAATATTTCAGGATCCCTGATACCGAAACCCGTGTTGGATTCATTTCACCGCACAGTCATAACTTTTGTGAGCATTGCAACCGTGTTCGCCTCACTTGTGAAGGTCGACTGTTACTGTGTCTTGGACAGGAACATTCCGTCGATCTCAGGCATGTTATCCGCGCCAACCCGGGTGATATGGATAAACTCAAGCAAGCCATCTGTGATTCCATGGCAATCAAGCCAGAGGGACACGAATTCAATCTGGTTACCAAACCCGTCATTATGCGCCACATGAGTGTGACCGGAGGTTAGTCACCATGCCCTCATCTGCTTACCGCCCGGCGATAACAGAGGCCAGGCCTGAAGCAGTCCAGCCTGTTACGGCCGTCGACGAATACCAGAACAGCCGTGAACTTCAGATTGCCGCTGAACGGCCCTTGACGATTTACCTGGACCGCACTGAAGTTGTCACCTTGATGACCCTGGGGACACAACCAGAACTGTTGACATTGGGTTATTTGAAGAACCAGGGAATTATCAAAGATCTTGAGGCCATCAAGTCAGTTCAGGTTGACTGGGATGTTAACGCGGCAGTCGTCACCACCTTTGCAGAAGACACCACCTGGCAAGACAAACTGAAAAACCGCACGGTAACCACCGGTTGCGGGCAAGGCACAATTTTTGGCAACATCATGGAAGAAATAGGGAATATCAAGCTCAAACCCTTCCGCCTTAAACAGTCTGCCATTTATGAATTGATCAAGAACCTGGGTCGGTTTAATGAAGTCTATAAAAGTGCCGGAGCGGTCCACGGCTGTGCACTCTGTGAGAACACGGAAATCATTACCTTCATGGAAGATGTCGGGCGCCATAATGCGGTAGATGCAATTGCCGGGCATATGTGGTTGGAAAATATCAGCGGTGCGGACAAGCTTTTTTATACGACAGGCAGACTCACATCCGAAATGGTTATCAAGGTCAGCCAGATGGGCATACCTATACTCCTTTCCCGTTCCGGCATTACCCAGATGGGCCTCGACATTGCAAAGGATGTGGGTGTTGTGCTCTTCTCCCGTGCCAATGGCAAACATTTCCTGGTTTATAACGGTGCTGAACATGTGGATTTCGATACCGATCTTCCGGCAAAGCTCTCGGTTGCCAACAAGGTATCTTGACTATTTCCATAAACAGGCAGTTCAATTCCCGATCATACTTTTTTCATGGATAACATTTCGCTAACAAAAAACATGCTGACTGCATTAATCCTGGCTGGCGGTCAGGCCAGGCGTATGGATGGTCAGGATAAGGGAATGATCAAGCTCAATGATAAGCCCCTGATACAACATGTGCTGGAGGGTATTGCACCACAGGTCGGATTTGTCATCATCAATGCAAATCGTAACCTGGATTATTACGCGACATTTGGATATCCGGTAATTACAGACGAATTTGCCGGCTTCCAGGGGCCACTGGCCGGCATGGCCAGTGGATTACGGGCAGTGGATACTCCATTCATGGTCACTGTGCCCTGTGACTCTCCATTCATACCTGCTGATCTGGTCAAACGCATGTACCTTAAACTTACTGAAGACAAGGCAGAATTATGCGTGGCCTATGATGGCGAGCGCATGCACCCGGTTTTTTTGTTGATGAAATCTGAATTGCTGGACTCGTTAACCGATTTCCTGAAAAGTGGTGAACGAAAGATTGACCTTTGGTTTAATGACCATAAACTTGCGGTGGCCGATTTTTCCGATAAGCCGGACATATTTACCAATATCAATACACCGGATGAACTGAGCCGTATTGCAAAAAACTTTATGAAGACGCATTAATGAAAAAATCCAGCTTGACACCGGTGCTAGGTATCGCCGCTTACAGTGGTACAGGTAAAACCACCTTGCTTGTGAAACTTATTCCTTTACTTACGGCAAGGGGTATTCGGGTTGGCGTGATCAAGCATGCGCATCATAATTTCGATATTGATGAAAAAGGCAAGGACAGCTACAAATTACGCAAGGCTGGTGCTAGCCAGATGTTGATAGGTTCAGCCTCACGCTGGGCATTGATAGTCGAAACCGATCCATCTCACGAAAATACACTGCAGGATCTGATTCAATATCTTGATCATAATAATCTCGATCTGGTTCTGGTGGAGGGATTCAAACCGGAAAACATCCCTAAAATCGAACTCATCCGGCCTGAACTGGGTAAGCCGCTTTATTATCCTGAAGACAGCAGTGTCATTGCCGTGGCGACTGATGCTGAGTTGCCTGCGGCCACTACGCTTCCGGTACTTGACCTGAATAACCCGGAACAGATTGCCGAATTTATCATGGATTACCTGAACAACAAGACGCAAAAGCGAGCCGGCCATGAGAACTGACTACATAGAAAAAGAAATCAGCTGCAAGGATGACTTTGATCCTGGATCACTGAATACAGATATCGCTAGACAAAAAATTATTGATGCGATCCGGCCAGTTGCTGACACAGAAATTCTCCCATTGCGGGAATCAATTGGCCGGATCCTTTGCCAGGAAATTCTGTCGCCACTCGACGTGCCCTCGGGCACCAACTCGGCCATGGACGGGTATGCCGTGTTCGGTGATGACATTCCCGAGTCGGGCACGAGAGAACTCAAACTGGTAGGCACAACAATGGCTGGCCAACCTTTAGATAGCGTGGTCAAGCCAGGCGAATGTGTGCGCATCATGACAGGTGCTATCATGCCGGAAGGAACGGATACCGTGATCATGCAGGAACATGTACAACAGACCGGTGACAGCGTTCTTATCGATCATACAACTGGCAAAGGTGCCAATGTCCGCCAGGCCGGCGAGGATATTGCCATCAATGACCGGGTATTCTCTCCTGGTATTCGGCTTACGCCCGCCGACATTGGTGTCATAGCATCGCTGGGTATAGGTAAAGTCAAGGTTGTCCGTAAAATCAAGGTGGCCTTTTTTTCTACGGGTGATGAATTACGCTCCATCGGTGAAACCCTCGAGTCCGGACAGATTTATGACAGCAACCGTTACTCACTCTATGGCATGCTGATCCGTCTTGGTGCCGAAATTATTGATCTTGGTGTGGTCCGTGATGAGCGTATGGCATTGAAAAAGGCGCTTGAATCTGCAGCAGAACAGGCCGATGTGGTGATTACATCCGGAGGGGTCTCAGTCGGTGAGGCGGATTACGTCAAGGAAATGCTGGAATCCATTGGCGAGATCAATTTCTGGAAAGTAGCCATGAAACCGGGTAGACCGTTAGCCTTTGGTCATATCAACAATACCTTGTTATTCGGTTTGCCGGGTAACCCGGTCTCCGTGATGGTCACCTTTTATCAGTTTGTTCAACCTGCGTTGCGTTACCTGATGGGTGAAAACGAAATTGATACCCAGACCTTCAAGGTCAGGTGCAAGTCAAAATTAAAAAAGCGCCCTGGGCGGGTGGAATACCAGCGTGGTATTTTGCAACGGGATGACAATGGCGAGCTCGTGGTTTACAAAACCGGAGCACAGGGATCCGGGATCCTTCGATCCATGGCCCAGGCCAATTGTTTCATTATCCTGCCGATGGAAAGTGATACTGTGATGCCAGACAGCCTGGTCGACGTTCAGCCCTTTTTCGGCCTGGTCTAACTCTGGCCGGGTGTATTCTTTTCCACCCAGCGCTTACCCTCTTCAAGCGTTTCCTGTTTCCAGAAAGGGGCACGGGATTTCAGATCCTCCATAATAAAACGGCAGGCCTCAAAGGCTGCCGCCCGGTGGGCTGACCAGACGGCCACCAGGACGATCGCTTCTCCGATCTCAATATCGCCCACACGATGAATAACCAGAACCTCCATGAGATCCCATTTTTCTTCGGCCTGTTTACAGATTTTCTCGAGATGTTGCTCGGTCATCCCCGGATAATGTTCCAGGGCCATCGCCGAGACATTGTCGCCCTCATTACTATCTCGCATATTGCCAATAAAACTGACCACGGCACCAAACTGCCCGTCTTTTTGCATTAGTGTCTGGCGTCTCTCAATCTCCTGCCAAGGAGTAAAGCGCTGTTTTCGCAGTTCGACTTTCATCGTCAACCACCTGTCACCGGCGGGAAGAACGCAACCTCGTCCCCATCCTTGATCCGGGCATCGGCCTTAACATATTCCATGTTTATAGCCGTCAGTACATTATCAGGTAAACCTGAATCCTTGCCCGTAAGCCTTTGCCAGAGTTCTGCGACTGTGGTGATGTCATTTTCAAGTTCAACACTTTCCTCAGCGCGTCCGAAACTTTCCTGTAAGCTTGCAAAATATTTCACTTTAATAGTCATATTTTATATATAATACAATTAATTAAGCGCTGAGTTTAGCAATCATTATAAATTATACTAGCCTAGTATAAGGTATGGGAAAACTGACGCACTTTAACAGCCAGGGTGAGGCCCACATGGTTGATGTTGGTGACAAGCCGGTATCACAACGCCAGGCTGTGGCTGAAGGCAGCATATACATGCAGGCTGATACCCTGAAGTTGATTCTGGAAGGCAAACATAAAAAAGGGGATGTCCTAGGCATTGCCCGTGTCGCCGGGATTATGGCCGCCAAGAAAACCGCAGACCTGATCCCTTTGTGTCATCCCATTTCCATCACCCATATCGAGATAGACCTGCAACCAAGGAAAGGAGATAACGCCATCTATTGCCGGGCTGTCACAGAGACACGGGATCAAACCGGGGTTGAGATGGAGGCATTAACCGCCGTGCAGATTGCCTTGCTGACAATATATGATATGTGCAAAGCAGTAGACCGGGGCATGAAGATCACTGACATCCAGTTGCTGGAAAAGACAGGCGGCAAGTCCGGTCATTGGACACGTCGCTGAAAGTGTAGCCTGAACTTTAATTCAATCGTATTTAATATACTTGAAGCGCGGATCATCTGGGGTACCTTCCAGGGCACTGTCCTCTTCCTTGCCCGGCTGCCACATGATCACTTCTTCGATCTTTTTAGCCAGTTCGAAGTCCTTGTCAGTGATACCCTTGGCCGCATGATTCATCAGCTTTACAATCACAAATGCATAGGACGCCGTAATGTCCGGGTGGTGAAAAGCCGCTTCCGCCAGATGACCGACAGTATTGATGACCATCAGTGTCCCTTTCCAGCCACTGGTTTTATACTTGCGGCGTAGCCATCCATTTTCATAGTACCAGTCGGGTAATTCATCTTTTAATCTGGCCTCGATCTCTTCCTCGTTGTAGGTCGCGTCTTTTTCTTTTTTTCGCCATTGGCTCATTGTCTGTCACTCCTAGTTGGCGACTTGGGCCAACTGCTTGTTTGATTGCCGGGTTAACGGGATCAGGTTGCGGACTGTTTTGACCGCGTTTTCATCAATCACACTAGCGCGTTCCTGTTTCCGGCACAAGGCGCCTCGAAACCCAAGATAGTCTGCATCCAGCTCTAAAAGATTATTAATATCAGACGCTTGAAGTGAACCTGCGAGTCCCGCCTTGAGTCCAGCTGCCTGTGCCCCTCGCACAAATCCGTCGAGTTCTCTCATACTCATTAGGGTGGTCAGGGACCCATTCTGTTTGTTCGCCGTATCCAGCATGACGCCATACAGTCCCTGGGCGGAGAGGAAACTGAAGTCGGGCCAGTGAATGAATCGATCAGCAAAGAAGACCAAAACAATCTTTTTATCCTCTGCCGCATGTTGGGCCAGCATTGATATAAGCTCTGCTGATAAACCGGATGAAAAGACACCCACCTTGATGATATCGACACCCGTCGAGTGCATGCGCTGGATTGCATTGGATATGATCCCGGCTATCATGGGCAGATCACCAATGGTGGCACTGATCCCGAAACAGGCCCCGGGCTCACCGGCTTTGACATAGTTCACCATAGCGATGATATCCGTTAAGGTAACAGCACCAAGAGCGCCTGCAGATGGTTCCTTGATGTCAATAATATCCACATTGGCCCGTAACAGGATTGAGGCTTCGGCTCTATCACGGACACTGCCAAGCATTCTGGTCATACCATGCCCTCACCCGCGGCTTCCTGCATCCGGAATTTACGGATCTTTTCCTGCAACCAGCCCCAGGCCTCCAGCTCCTCGGGGCCGGCCGTCTTATCGATGGCAACCTCAAGGTATTTCATTTCATTATCGATTTTTTCTGCCGATAACATATGCAAGCGACTGACCAGGATCGCGCATTCCAGGACCGCGGCCTTGGCACGGTTCAACCCCAGGAATGGTGCATGGGTTTCCTGATGAATAATATTGCATATAAAAGCCGGCCTGAGCTCGTCTTCTTCGATTCGATCCACTTCAACTTCCAGATGTGACAGCGTATTTTCCAGGCGTTGCCCGTTAATTTTTTTTGTCGCCACTGTCTGCCACTCATAATGTCCGGTCAGGCAGCCGGCAAAGATACGGACATCATCCGTGTAGTTGATCACGGCCACACCATTCCGGCGCAGGTTTTCCAGTGTGGTAGAGGGTTTAAACGGAGATATCCTGACCTGGCCGCTTTCTGTGCGGATACCCATCGGTGCAATATGCACCGAATTATCCTCGTTGCGTGTTGTGACGATGACTTCACGTATCATTTTTTCTGCTTCTTTTTCCTTGCCCGGCTGGCCTTGAGTGTGGAACCGGCTTCCTTGTAGCCGTCTGCGTTCCCGGAATTACCCTTGAGTCGATGAGCGGCCCGGCTCAAGCGATTCTTCTCTGCCTCGGAACTGCCGCGTGTTGCCACACCCCACTCCAGTTCCTCGTCCTGCTGGTAACGTTTGCCAAGTTGCCATGCCACCTGGGCCCGGGCCAACTCCACGCCCATATAAAAGGCATGGGGTGCGTCGTCCTGGATCAGTTCCAGTTCCGGAAAGAGTTCAAAGGGATTTGCCGCAGTTGAAAACCCGTCACGATTATACACATGAATTCCGCCCTTGCTGATCTGTACCCGGTAACTCGGGTCCCTGATTTCGGCTGCCAGTTCTTCGATTTCGTCCTTGCTGTAAGGAAAAGGCTTCAGTGCATGTGTGCTCAGCAACCCGCTGTCCAGTCCCTTGGGCAGGCTTTCCTCTGTTCTGGCGGCGAACATGATTCGGCGGGCCCGGTCCGCTTCCCGCACTGCAGAACAGGTATGGGGACTGACCTCAGTGGCCAGCACCTGGGTAATCCGCAGTTCCGAGATCATCCCGAATAACAGGGCATTGATACCGGTGGTATCGGCCTCGGTCAATTCCGTCAGGTTACCGATACCCATCATGATCTCAACATCGGGATAGCGTTGACGTAATTCATGGTAACGCAGGATGGAATCGGTAAAACCGAAATGAATGGGATCAAGGATGCTGTCCGCGATACATGGCCGCTTGTTTTCCCGCATGTAATCTATGGCCCGGTAGAGTGAAGCCATGTCCTTGTGCGGTTCAGGGATGAGCACAGGAACTGAATCCACTTCATCAGTGACCCATAGCGTACTTTCGTTCAGACTCAGGAGATAATCAGCCCCGGCCTTGCCACCTCGCAACAGGTCGTCAACGTCCAGGGAATCGACGCTGACCCGGTAACCGGCCTGTTTCAAGGCCGCAACCGCCTCTTCCAGATGCGGAAAGGGGGTGTCCGGCAGGCAACCGATATCGATCACATCGGCACCATCCAGGCGATACTGTTTAGCCCGGGCCATGATCGCCTCGAGCCCAATCTGCGGGGCGTCGGTAATCTCGGCGAATATCGAAACATCATAACGGCTCAGGTCGACCGGCTGACACTTATGACCGAAAAAGCCGGGCAGGTCCTTCAGATCTTCTGTACCGCGAACCACCTCTACTCCCAAAGTTTGACTGGCCTTATCGAGATCGCCCCGGCAAAGCCCGGGTACAATAATCCGATCATAAGCATCCAGGTCCTGTAAACGTCGCTTCAACATATCGGCTGTCATCAGGGCGGCAACACTGACGCCGATGTTACGGATTTCATAAGTGAAATTGGTCGGCTTCATCGAGGCCACAACCTTGTGCAGGCGTTTCTCGGCCAGCTTGCCGGTCAGAAACAGGATGTGTTCCAGTTTATTGTTACTCATGCATTCAGGAAAAGTTTACTTTAAGGTTGATATCACCTAACCACAGAATAATATGGTTGATATGAACCATATTTTCTGGCTTGAAGCCCTGCGCTGACCAGGATAGCTATCTAGAATATTATATAAATAGATAATATATCTTATTGTTTTATAGAAATTTAATAACTTAATATTTTTGATATGATGATAAATATCCGGGCTGGCATGATTTTCGCTCAACAATTCTAAAATCAATTACTTATCAGGAGAGTCATTATGAGTTGGCGCACCCCCGAATACAATGAGTTAAGGTTTGGCTTTGAAGTGACCATGTACATCCATTCGCGCTGAGAATGAAAGCGCTACCCAGTGACTGGTCGGGACATCGTCCCCTGTGAATCTTGCTCCTCACGGTGGTCAGCTCAGTGCTGATCGCTGTTTGTCGCCACCCCAGTGATCGTGCTGCAATATTGCCTATCTGATTAACTTAAACCTGCATAGGAAGCTCGTTCGAACATGCATATACATCTTCTTGGTACCGGTGCCGGTGGTGGCTTCCCGCAGTGGAACTGCAACTGTAAAAACTGTATGGGTTTGAGAAAGGGCACGATCAAAAGCTCTGCCCGGACCCAGTCGTCCATCACCGTCAGTGGTAATGGCGTGGACTGGGTGCTGTTCAATGCCTCGCCCGATATCCGTGCTCAACTGGAAGCTTTCCCGCCACTGCAACCGGCACGCAAGGTCAGGGATACGGGGATCTGTGCCATCATCCTCTGTGACGCCCAGATTGATCACTCCACCGGTCTCATAATCCTGCGCGAACATGACCAGCCCTGGGATGTGTATTGCACGGCCGCAGTCCACGAGGATCTCACCAGCGGTTATCCCCTGTTTAATATCCTGGGGCATTTCCGCGGGGTGAACTGGCACGAGGTCAAGACGGATCAGAAACCGTTTACGATCCCGAAGGCCGATAACCTGGTCTTTACCGCGGTGCCACTCAGCAGCGAAGCCCCGCCCTACTCACCCCATCGTCACAATACCGTGCCCGGCGATAACGTCGGTTTCAAGGTAGAAGACACCAGTACCGGCAAAAACCTGTTCTATGCCCCGGGTCTGGGCGAGGTTGAGCCGCAGGTACTGGACTATATGGCGAATGCCGATGTCATTCTGGTCGATGGTACCGTCTGGACCAATGACGAAATGTCTAGGGAAGGGATCAGTGATAAGTTGGCCAGCGAGATGGGACACCTCGACCAGTCCAGTGAAAAAGGCATGCTGAGCCTCATCAAACCACTGGAGAAACCCAGGAAAATCCTGATACATATCAATAACACCAACCCGATACTTGATGAAGATTCTCCGGAACGCAAGGAACTCGATGCGGCCGGGATCGAGGTATCATATGACGGGATGGATATCATTATATAAGAGGAGACGTGGCGCCGTGAGCAGTGAAAACAAGAAACCCTGGACCCGCGAGGAATTCGAGCAGAAATTGCGTGCTAAGGAAAAGTATTACCACATCAATCATGAATTTCATATCCTGATGAACAGTGGCAAGCTGGACAAAAAGGCCATCCAGGGCTGGGTTGCCAACCGGTTTTATTACCAGACCACCATTCCCATCAAGGATGCGGCCATCATGTCCAACTGCCCCGACCGTGATGTACGCCGGCATTGGGTCCAGCGCATCATTGACCATGACGGTACCGAGGGTAATGAGGGCGGCATCGAGGCTTGGCTGCAACTGGCCGAGGCCGTCGGTCTCACCCGGGAAGAAACCCTGTCCAATGAACATGTGTTGCCGGGGGTGAAATTTGCCATTGACGCCTACCTGAATTTTGCCCGGCGCGCGACCTGGCAGGAGGCCGCCAGCTCTTCCCTGACTGAGTTATTCGCGCCGAAGATTCACCAGAAACGCCTGGATAAATGGCCGGAATATTACCCATGGATTGATGAAAAAGGGTATAACTATTTCAGAAAACGCCTGAGCGAGGCCCGGCGTGACGTGCAGCACGGGCTGGACATCACCCTGGATTATTACAAGACCCGTGAACAACAGGAATATGCATTGTCTTTGCTGCAATTCAAGCTGGATATTCTCTGGACCATGCTGGATTGCATGTGGATGGCGTATATTGAAAACAAACCACCGTACCACAATATATAGAGCATGGCTGAGCAATACACAGCGAATGATGTCCCGCAAATCGCACCGACATTCCGCTTGCAATGGGAACAGGCCCAGGATTGTTATGTCGTACTTTATCCGGAAGGTATGGTCAAACTCAGTGATAGCGCCGGTGAAATCATGAAACGTTGTGATGGTGAAACCACCGTCACCGGTATCCTGAACAACCTGCACGAGACTTTTCCCGATGCAGACCTAGACGCAGACGTCTACAAATTTTTGGAGGTGGCCCATGGCAATGGCTGGATCAGAAAAAAGTAAACTGACAAAACCCTTGTGGTTATTGGCAGAACTGACCTATCGCTGTCCGTTACAGTGTCCTTATTGTTCCAATCCCGTTGATATCGCAAAGTACAAGGACGAACTGACAACCGAGGACTGGTTCCGTGTGATGCAACAGGCCCGGGCAATGGGCGCGACCCAGCTGGGTTTCTCCGGCGGTGAACCGCTGGTGCGAAAAGATCTGGAGCAATTAATCGCCGAGGCCCGCCGGCTGGGTTTTTATACCAACCTGATCACTTCCGGGGTCGGCATGGACGAAGCCCGGGTCAAGGCCTTCAAGGAAGCCGGACTGGACCACATCCAGATCAGTTTCCAGGCCAGCAATGAGGAATTAAATAACTACATCGGAGGCAGCAAGAGCTTCAAACACAAGCTGGAGATGGCGCGGGTGGTGAAGAAATACGAATATCCGATGGTATTGAACATCGTCTTGCATCGTAAAAACATCGATCAAATCCGTGATATCCTCGATATGACTGTGGATCTGAATGCCGATTACGTCGAGCTGGCCAGTACCCAGTACTACGGCTGGTCACGCATCAATGTCGACCAATTGCTGCCCACCCGTAAGCAACTGGATCATGCCGAAAAGGTGGCGAAGGAATACCAGGAAAAGATGAAAGACAAGATGAAGGTCATCTATGTCATCCCGGATTACTTCGAGAACCGTCCCAAGAAATGCATGAACGGCTGGGGCAACATCTTTTTAACCATTGCCCCGGACGGCACGGCCCTGCCCTGTCACGCAGCCGGACAATTGCCCGGCCTGGATTTCCCGACCGTGCGCGATCACAGCGTCGAATGGATCTGGAATGATTCACCCGACTTCAATAAGTTCCGCGGCCTGGACTGGATGGTGGAACCCTGCCGCTCCTGTCCCGAGAAGGAAAAGGACCTGGGCGGTTGCCGTTGCCAGGCCTATATGCTCACGGGTGACGCCCGTAATGCTGATCCGGTCTGTGACAAATCACCCTATCATCAGAAACTGCACGATGATGTTGAACGTATCGGCAAACTGGCAGAAGACCAGGCGTTTAATGAAAAACCGCTGGTGTTCCGAAACATGAAGAACTCCAAGCAGCAGATGGAGAAGAGTAAAGAACCGGCAACCAGCTAGGCTGGATTCCCTGAGTTGATCACATGCCAGGCCACATCCAGGGCCTGGCGATTTTCCTTTACATCATGCACGCGGAATATCCGCACGCCGGCCACTAATCCCAGTACGCTGGTGGCACAGGTCGCTGCCACCAGTTCATCCGCTCTGGCCACCTCGCAGATCGAGCTCATAAAGCGTTTGCGGCTGGCACCGAGCAATATGGGGTAACCGGTATCGACAAATACGTTCAGATTGGCCATTAAGACCAGGTTATGCTCGCGGGTCTTGCCAAAGCCGATACCCGGATCGAGGATAAGATTGGTTTTATTGATGCCGGCAGCAATGGCCGCGTCGGCCCGCTCGAGCAGAAAGGCCTTGATCTCTTCGACCACATCGTCATAGCTCGGATCAGCCTGCATCGTTCCGGGCGTTCCCTGCATGTGCATCAGGCAATAGGGGCAATGTCGATCGGCCGCCAGCTTGAACATGCCGGCATCATCGCGGCCGGCGGAGATATCATTAATCATGCCGGCACCGGCTGCCAACGCGGACTCGGCCACGTCACTCAGGGTCGTGTCGATACTGATGACAGCGTCCGGGACTTCGGCACGGATCGCTTCGATGACCGGGATCACCCGCGCTTTCTGTTCCGTAACATCCACCCGTTCTGATCCGGGACGGGTAGACTCACCACCGACATCAATAATGTCAGCGCCCTGATCCAGCATTCGTCGGGCATGCTTAACGGCCTGATCCACGGCCTGAAATTGACCACCATCTGAAAAGCTGTCCGGCGTCACATTCAATATCCCCATGATCAGGGGTCTTTCTTCACGGAAGACAGTCACGATAAACGCTCGGCCATCTGGTCCGTTGCCCGGATCAAGGCATCGATCATGGGGGGCTCGCCGGCGAGGTGTCCGCCCTCTCGAACAATCACCAGCTCCGATTCCGGCAGGGCCTTGTGCAAAGACCAGGACGATTCCAGGGCACAGGTCATGTCTCGTCGGCCGTGGATGATGGTCACCGGTACGTCCGGCAGTTGCTTGACATTAGCCAGTATCTGGTTTTCATCAATGAAGTAACCGTGTTTGGCATAATGGGTTTCGATGCGCACCTGGTCCCGTATCAGTTCACTATCTTCTTCTTCCTGTTTAACCTCATCGAGTGTCCAGGTGACGACCTTGCCCGCCCATTCCGACCAGGCCCGGGCAAAATGCCGTTGCGTTTCCTCATCGCCTTCATGCAGCCGCCGGTAATAGGCCGAAACGAAATCATTGCGTTCTTCAGCCGGGATGTCCTTGATAAAATCTTCCCAGTCATCCGGAAACACCCGGTTAACACCACTCTGGGCAAACCAGCCGAGATCCGCTTCCCGGGCCAGGAAGGTGCCACGCAAAATCAGCCCAAGCACGCGATCCGGATGGGCCTCGGCATAAAGCAAACCCAGGGCCGCACCCCAGGAACCAGCAAAAATAAGCCAGCGATCAATGCCCAGTCGCCCGCGGATCTGTTCCATATCATGCAAGAGGTGCTGGGTCGTATTGTTTTCGACATGGCCGCGTGGCGAAGAGCGGTTACAGCCGCGTTGATCGAAATTAATGATTCGATACTTCGTGGGATCAAAATAACGGCGATGGTTTTCATTACTGCCAGAACCGGGACCGCCGTGCAGAAACACGACCGGAATGCCATCCGGGTTACCGGACTCCTCGTAATAGATGCGATGTCCGTCTGCTTTCAGCTCATAGTGCCGGTGGGGTTGAATCTCCGGATACAGGGATCTTAACTCGGGCATGCGATTATTATTGTATTGTTTGGCAATAATACATTGAAGGTGTAAATAACCCCTTCAATTTTAGACAATATAGAAAGTACTGGTTTCTAGAGCGCTCAGATATCTTCCAGGACTTCCCTGCGTTTGGCCTGGTATTCGTCTTCGCTAATCAGGCCTTTTTCCTTTAATTGTTCAAGCCGCACCAGCCGTTCTTCAATACTGAGTCCACCCGGGCTTGCGGCACCGCCCTCTTCCATTTCCTTACGCATCTTCGCCATTTCCAGCCGCAACTGCCGGCGTTCCTGGGCCAGTTTCTCCGCCTCACGTTGCATCGCTTCCGTATTGCCGGTAATGCCCTGCTCTTCCCGCTTCTTTCTGGCCACCGCGGCGGCCGCCGCTTCATTGACATCAATCACGAACCAGTTCTGGCGGACATCATTGCCGACGACCTTGGTCAGGACACCAGACACATTGATAATTTTGCTTTTGAAACCGGTATTGGTTTTGGTTCGAAAGCCGTAGTTAAAGGTATAGGGAATTCGCTCATTACCGGACGGGTCATAGATGGCCTCAAAGGCCTCGTTGCGGCCGCGGTCAAAATCACCCAGGATAATATTCAGCCTCTCATCCTTGTAAAATGCGCGGCCCGCTATAAAAGTATTATCTTCCAGGATTAACAGCTTCCGCCCACTGTTCCCGAGCACAAAGATAATGTCCTGCTCCGGACTTGCCTCACTCAAGCCTTTGGCCAGTTGCTTGCTGAGTATGTCGACCTGGTTGGCGGTGAAGACGGGGAGAATCTCGACCTTTCCGGTGAGCAAAGACTTGTCTTCATACCGCAAGGCATCCAGCGCATTACTGATAGTTGAGTCATTAAGCTCAACCGGGTGATCATTCTTTCCCAGTTTGCCGGAATCCTGCTGGTCGTATTTAACAACGAAATGAAAGCCGGATTTCCAGAGAACATCGCCATCACTGGCTGCATAAGCACATTGAGTGAAAGCGATATACAGCGGGACTGACAGCAGGAATATAATCGGTTTATACACGAGGATTTTTAGCATATGGCCAGTGTTAAAAATAGTGAACATCCAGTCAATAAGACGTTAAAACAGGGGCAAAGTTTACAGGAAATTCGACCGGTTAGGAAAAACCTGGTGCGCCGCTTTACAGAGCATTGCCCGTGTACTTCCCTGCATGGTCAATTTACATAACGTCCCTGTACATTC